>Ga0163111_10000909_pt1 | contig 17942 bp, 32 predicted proteins | sample CRUFie1St18metaG_FD_109645 | JGI IMG/M metagenome (GOLD analysis project Ga0163111, IMG submission 109645) | Marine microbial communities from the Costa Rica Dome - CRUD Field 142mm St18 metaG | ecosystem: Environmental > Aquatic > Marine > Oceanic > Photic zone | place: Costa Rica: the Eastern...
GATGGAGTAATTGGTTGACTGATTTGTCCTACACCATAGAAAGTAGAGTATTTAAAGAACTTACCTATCTTGTCAAAGTTAATTAGAGGCTTCTTTGGTGGAGCGAACATACCAAAGTCGTCAGCCTTCTTATTATCAAGTGCAAGTGGTTTGTTAGTTTGTTGAGCATTCGCAATACTAAATGACACCAATGCTATTAAAAGTAATAAGTACTTTCTCATAATATATTATCTATTGTATAATTTGTCTTCGATTCTATCAAGCGACTCTTTGATTTCATCGACGTCCTCTTGAGTATCTAAGATTGTCTGGCGCACCAATTCATCTTTTAGTTCGTACTCAGTTCTGGAAATGTTTGGAGATGGTAATTCTTTAGCTTTCTCAATTTCATCGCGCAATTCATTTAATTGTGCTTGTTGAGCAAACCAAAAAGATACCACTGTAGTAATAGCGATTGCTATACCAACTAGTGTTTTAATTGAAATTTTGAAACCGTAATCTTCGTTGAGTTCCTTTGCTTCTTTTGCCATATTCTTAACCTTCTTTTTAGAAGATAAAGTCAAATGTCTGCTTCAGCTCTTTACCCTTCTTACTATCAGGGTCTACATCGAATTCTGTATATAAGAGTTGATAAATGGTGTCCCACTCATCATCATCGGCTAGACGTTCTAACTCTTTACTATTTTTCTTTATATATTTCTTAATATCAGATTGTGTTCCCTCACTGATATTACAGTACTCCTCAAAGAGAAGTATCTTAGTTCTCCTGCTCATTTTGCTCTAGGATGTTTTTTACATCTAGTTCTAAATATGCAAGTTCTTCAGCTTCTTCTAATGCTAATTGAATATTTCTGTCTTTACCCGCAACAGCATCATCCAATTCTTTTTCTAGATCTGCTTTTCTTTTATTCAACTCTCTTAGTAGTTCTAGTAATTCAGTCTTTCTATCTCCTTCAGCCTCTTTCCATTCTTTAGCTGTGTTTGCCATATCTAAAACTGTTTGAGCATGGTCTTTTGAGATCTTATTAATAGATCTGCCTTCATTAAGACCTAATGATTCTTTTAGAGAATCCCAAGTCAATTCTGGCTTTTTTGACTCATCATAGTATTCATCTTCATAATCATCATACTCAGGCTCTTGATACCATGATTGATTTGGATCTGACTCTGCTTCTTGAGTGAAGTCGTGTCTCTTCCAATTGTATCTGCCATTAGCAACTAAAGCTGGGAAAAGGACTTTCTTCCCTCTATCTTTAGTCTTTAGCTTTTTGAAAGCTAGGTCAATACCTATTTCTCTCATTTCAGAAGCTAGACCTTTTGCTACGTCTTCTTCTGTATACCCATTCATTTTGGCTAATAATTCATAGTAGTCCATGCCACCAAATTCACCGTAGCCTTCATATCTTTTCTCATACCAAGAGTTGCCTTCGTTATCATACATCCAGACGTCAATAGTATTCGCACGCTCAGAACCAATCTGCTGATCGGTATCTTGAGTCATCCACGAGAACTGTCCTTCGTTTAATACTTTTGGATTATATGGATTAAATGTTGCTTTTGTGAAACTTAAATAATTAGCCATAATTGAATTTATTTTTTAGCAGTTTTCTTAGCTGCTGGTTTCTTCTTTGCAGTTTTCTTTGCAGCAGGTTTTCTACCCTTACGAGTTTTTCCAGCAGCAGCTTCAACTACATCTTCTAATTGGTCACCTAATTCTTTAGCAGCTTTTTTAACGTCACCTAATTCTGCTTTCACATTCTTAGCTCTACGCTTAACTTCTTTTGCTACTTCTTTTGCATCTTCGATTACTTCTTCAACCTCGTCAGCAATAAAGTCACCATCGGCGTCTTTGATTTTACCAGTTTTAATGGCATAGAAATATGCAGCTCCGCCAAGTACTGCTAGTCCTAATAAAATGTAAACTAATGTCATAATAATTAATTGTTTTAAATTGTTATATTGTTATATTTATCAACGAAATTTTGTTTAAAAGAAAAGAGCACCGATTTGGTGCTCTCTTACATGCGTTTAAGCTGGACCTCCGACTCCGAAATAAACCCAATTTGCGTGTTCGTCTGCTATGTCTCCTAAGCGATCTAGATGTTTTCCATCATTGAAATACTCATTCAGAGTATTAGCGACTGCTTCTTTCGTTTCCTTCAAGTGAACTCCATTTATGAAATCACTTGTAGTTGACTTTTGCGCCTTTGACTCGATCTCAGAAGGATTGCCTGCTTCTGGATTGAGTTTTTCAGCCATGATCTTAAAGATATGTTTTGGTTACAGTAATATTGTTTAATACCACTATATTATATATCAAGCAATCTCAAAAAGTTTTCTAAAAAAATGGTTTTTTTAAAAATTTAATTTTCTGATAACATTGGCTCACAAAAAAAGCTGCTCGAAGGCAGCTTTTAAATATTATAGTTAGTCTGTTTAAACTAATTGTATTGCAAAACTACCACCCTGAGCTCCAGCTGCTTTAGTGAAACTTGGAGTAGCCGCTATCTTAACTTGACCAGCATCGAATGCTGTTAAAAAATCTTCAGGCTTAGTACAAACTAAGAATTTATTTGCTTTCGTATATGATACTAAAACAATACCTGCAAATTTTTCAGTTTTTGCATAATGATCGTAGTACATCTCTAATAAGATTCTATTGTACTTCGCTAAATTTATTTTACCATTTGATGCAATAGCATCAGTTAAGTTTAATGTTGAACCAGAACCTAATAAGTATTTTTTATACGCTATTAATAGTTCTACATTTAATGCTGCAAAATCTTTCTTGTCGAATTTCTTCTCTTTAGCTAAAGCTTCTAAAGCTTGACCAAGTAGACCTCCACTCTTTTTACCAATATTCCATGCATTATCCTTAGCACTATCATTTAGAAAGTCTGGAGCCTTTCTACCAACTCTACCACAGAAATTTACAACCGCAGTATTTAAGTGGTTAGGCATTTGTTTTGCATCACCAAAACCTTTTTGACCAGCTATTCTTGCACCATCTCCTTTTACTTCCCATTCTTTCTTGTCAATAATAGTATCTCCCTTTTCACCGGTATTAGGTCTTCTACCATCTTTCAACATTAAAGATAACCATACCTCACCACGTCCAGTAGAAGGGGTTGATTTCCAAGACCATGTATATAATTTTTGTGCAGCATTAGCAGGAAGTGCTAAAAAGTCTTGTGTAATTGAAATTGGATCTGAAACCTTAGTAAAATCTGAAGGCTTTAATGTTCTGTTATTCAAATAACCTAACATTTGTTCTGGGTTAGTACTCTGTCTTAATATTTGAAATCCTGTCTCTACATTATCTTCACCAGGAATTTGTACAACATCTATCAAGAATGATTTAATATCTGCTTCAAATGCAGCACCATTTACTGCAGACTTAATTTCAGCCTGAGTCTTAACGTCTGTTTTTAAAATCTTACCGAGTACTTCTCCGCCTAGTTGAACTTCTAAAGTATCTGCTTTAGCCTCATTTAATGCAGCTGCAAATCTTGCTCTGAAATCTCCTTGTGTTGCCATGTTTAGTATTTAGGTTTTTTTGCCTTCTTAGTATATATCTGTATGTTTAAATGCTCTTTCTCCAGAGATTTAACCAGTTTTAGGTTAGCTATATCATCATCGTAGAATTTAAAGTTAGTATAACCCATTTTAATATATGCTTCAAAAGCCTGTTTCTTTCTGTCAGCAATTGAACCTTTAAATCCATGTACATTATCTGAAATAGCAAATATCAGATCTTTATCAATTCTAAACCCTACATGCTCTCTCAACCATGTATAAATCATATCTCTATCATCTCTAGCAGTTACAATACCTACAGCAATGCCTCGCTTATAGTTCCTCTTAAATATATCTAGGTAATACTTAATTAGTTTACCTGCTTTCATAATTTCTATATCAGCGAAATCAGTAAAATCTAGTTCATGTTGCTTTTTAGCTTCGAACTCGTTAAATTCTTCTGGAGTTAATGAGAAACATTTACCAGTGAAATGGTCACATACTTTAATTTTGGCATCTGTTATCACTAGAGTATCATCTAGGTCAAATACTACAATTTCATCCTTGGAGTAAGGCTTCTCTGTTAAAAGAAAGGCCTCAAATGTCTTAATGTGCCTCACTTTAGTCTCGTCTGTTGATTTGGTTGCTACCATTACTTCTACTATTTGAAGATCGAACATTGGTCGATCTGTTAGTGTTATAGTTTGTTCTGGTATTTTGTTCCACTCTCACTGGGTAAGAATTGTTAATAACTGGTGGTCTATTGTTAATATTATTTGGTACTCTAGGTTTATTGTTCCAATTTCTAATATTATTGTTATTGTTATTATTGTTGTTATTGTTGTTATTGCCGTTTGGATTCAGATATACTCTTACGTTATTGTTATCTCCTGGCTTTATCACTCTAATGTTATTGTTATTTGGATTTCTGTAAACTCTAACTGTAGAATTGTTATTATTATTTCTATTATTTCTTCTTCTATTAACGTTCTCCTCAATGTTAGAATTAGTATTAGTTCTATTGTAAACTATGCTACTACCTCTTCTACCGTTAATATATGCTGTATTAGTTCTATCTCTATGTTGCCATGCATAGTTATTCATTCTCCATCTCCAATCCCAGTCATTGTAATATCCATTCCAACCCCAGTAATTGTTCCAGCCATAACTATTCCAACCCCAGCCCCAATGAGCATTGCCCATCCAGCTATTATATCCCCATCTGTCATATCCAAATGGTGACCATCTATGTGGAGTGAAACCCCAAACCCAGTCATGCCACATTTGAGTTCTATTCCAGTAGTAGCCATAATAAGGACTGTTCCAACCATATCTACCTAATAGTCTATTATTCCAATCAAAAGATATAGGTTGACTTAAAGCATATTGAGCAAAATCATATCTAAAGTTAAAATCTGTTCTTAGTTTATTTCTAAATTGAAATTCATTCAATGTATCAATCTTAACATCATCTGAAACTACAATATAATTTTCATCATCATAGATCGGGTCATAGTTAAGTGTTGATACATGCCAGTTAACACCACATGATGTTAATAAGGACATAGATATTATTGCAATTAATGTTTTAAGTGTCTTCATATATTATTTGTCTGTTTTTTGTTTATACTCTTCATAGCCTTCGCCGTTAGGTAAATCTTTCTCTATTTGTAAAGACCATAGCGAACTATTTGGTACTACGAATTTCCTTCCATGACCATAAACATAAAACGTAGTTCTCCAGATGCCTTGTCTGACAATTCTGGCTTTCTTTGTACCTTTAATATAGACTACATCATCTATATCAAAATCTGTACCCATTAAAAATTGTACACCTTTAAAGAAGTTTGTAATTGCATCTTTAAATGCAAATGTAAAAATGGCTGCAACTGTCAACCATCCCCATTCTCCAATATACTGTGATAATATCTCTTCCATATTACTTCTTTATTTGACTAAATAGCCATTTACCTACCTGCTTTCCATAATCAATATCTGATTTGTAGTGGTGTCCACCAACTACTCTGGATAAAGATACTTTATCGGCTATCTTCATTAGTTTATCTTCTAGTTCAGGGTATTTCTTACTTAATATACAAGCTACTAAAGTTGAACCCATAGTATGTCCAGATGGAAATGCTGGGGTTTTAGCAGTACTAGATTGATATTTAGTAACATCAACGCCTACAACTGGTCCTAATTGAAAAGGTCTTGGTCTATTAAATTTATACTTAAGTCTAATTGAAATAGAACCTACTTCTTTGATTAAATTTGCAAAATATGTATCATCATAATCTAGACCTGCGCCTTCTACACATTTTTTAAACCACTGTAAATAGTCATCGTCATATTTGTGTTCCAACTTACCTGGGTTTTTATGCAGAGCTTCCGCCGCTGCAATAGTCTCTAACTCAGCTTTAGTCTGAGCAGAAGAATTGGTAGGTGGTATCTGCACAGGTGCATCCAAATAAGAACAATTGAGTATATCATAGTCCTCTGGTGCATCCAGCCTCTTCTGGTGTTTAGCCTTTGGTTGTTTGGCATAAACAATTTGATCGATTACATATTTACTAAATAGTTGCATATTATATTAAGTCGTCCTCTTCAATTCGTCTAATTTCTTCTTGAAGTTCAAATAATCTCCATTCAAAATCAAATAATTCCTGTCTAGAAATTTTATTATGTTTGTAAGATTTCTGAGCTCTCTTGTATTCTTGTTGCAGTCTCTTTAACTCCTTCTGTAAATCAGCTTTTGCAAAACCTGCTGTGGCACGTGAAACTACTGCTGCTTTTTTTGGAGTTGTTTTTCTCTTTTCTTTTACTACTAGATCAAAATCTGAAAATAGCGTTAAGAATTTGCTTACATTATCCATTTGTCAAGAACTTTATTTAGTTATAGGCCGCCCCCTATAAGTTATATATCTCTATTTGATTTGAAACTCCCAAAATGACCTACCTGTAGTATCTTCATTTGGAAAATCAAAGGAAATTGACTTCTCTTTATTACCCTCTTTCCAGGTAATGGTCTTTACGAAACTAGATGGAATTCTAGCTGGATCTGAATTAGTAGTCCATTTATCTGAGAAAAAGATTTCAATATGAACTTGAATATCATCATAGATGCCTGCAAGATTTCTTTCGAATCTTTCTAGTGCAGCCCAAGTACCTCTATTAAGTCCTTGATGTTGTAGTGCACAATTAGCATAACTAAATGTTTGTACTAACCAATCTTTCTTACATGCAAATGTATTAGCCGGAGCCATGTGACCTTTATCATATACATTTCCAGCATAATCTGAAGATGATGATGCTTTTAAACCAGGATATGCTTTGAACGAGATACCATCTCTTTCATAGCTTGGTGATGCTGGATTACAAAAGACTGTATATTCAACTACCACTGGTTGTTGATATGATTCATCAAAAATAGATGTGAATATATCTGTCTTAATTGTTACTCTAGGATATTCTTGTGCACTTAAACAGTTAAATGCGATAAAGAATATTAGTAGGTTAATTATTTTTTTCATAGACTTCTTCTTTATTGAATAATATTTGATTAAGTTTTGCTAAAGTAATTGCAGAATCTTGTCTTAGGTTATCTCCATTTACTTTATCCCACAAACTTAATTGTGGTACATCTGGATGTGGTTGTGATTTTGCCCATCGTTTAGCTGTTTCAAAATCTTCAGTACTCCATGTAAATGGCTCAGTTGGAGTTGGTACAAACCATGATTTAATCTTTCTTATTATTCTTTTCATTTTTCTTTTTAGTTGTTTTACGTTTCTTTGGAGGTTTAGGCTCGCTAATTACTTTTATATAAGCATCTTTATCTTTCTTAACACATTTTTTGCAGAATGGTGTGTAATAACCTATAACATCTGGTGTTGCCCAATTGCCAGATTTACCGACTGTATACATTTCCTTGTCTGGAAAATCGTTCAAACAATTTGAACATACAGTCATTCTAACTGCTCTAGGCATTCTTGTCCTCCTTAATCCATTGCAGTACTTTTGTCTGAGGTCTCCAGTCTAATACTTGTGTTATTAGTGATATGTCTGCTAGAGCTCTTCTCTGCTCTTCTCTAGGATCGATATGAACTATTTCACCACCGAATGCTTCTGCTATATCTAGAATTCTTACTTCTTCACCAGTACCAACATTAAATACTGGCATTGCTTCAAATCCACCATTTGGTCTTGTAATTGCTGTAAAACATGCTTCTACAACATCTTCTACATATACAAAATCTCTAGTTTGAAGTCCATCACCTGTTACAGTGATTGGTTTGTAAGATTCATATTGTTTTTTGAAAATAGGAATTGCTGAGACATAACCTACATCATCTGGCTGTCCTTCTCCGAATACATTAAAGAATCTGAGTGCTGCACATTGCATTGTAGAACTATGATAACCATCTAGTAATTCTTCCATCTCTAATTTATACTCCGCATAAGGAGATAGTGGATCTGGAGTGTTAGTCTCTTTAAATGGTATATCATTATTGTCACCATAAATAGCTGCTGTACTTGCAGCAACTACTGATTGACAACCTCTTTCTCCAACCCAGTTAAGAATTCTCTGTGAAGCATACCATATCCCTTTCCAATATTTGTCTGGATTGTTTAATGATTCTTCAACTGAAACTGGTGCTGCTAAATGTAAAAGATAATCCACGTTAGGAATATCTGGTAATGGTCCTTCTGCAATGTCACATTCGTAAATAGTTAGTCCTCCTGGTATATTACCACTAGGTAGTAATAGATTCTCTAATTTTCCGGTTGAGAAGTTGTCAAGTACTGAGACTTGCCATCCTCTTTCCAAAGCGCGCCAAGTTGCATGATGTCCTATGAAACCCGCTCCTCCAGTTATTACTATGTGCATATTTGTTAATTTTAACCTATCTTTACTATTAATTATACAATACAGTTCACAGAAGTTTCATTATATAGTCATTAACATATCTATAAGATTCTGCTGTGGATGCATATCGTCTTTATCTCTTCTAACTTGACCATGAGTTAGTAGACCTACAATCTTACCAGAACAAGCCGCGTCTGAGAAGTCCCATGCTGATGCAATTGGTCTTTGACCTGGTTTTACGACTCCGTGTGGTTTTGGTTGATTTGCGAAGTGAGCTAATCTTTTCATCTCACCAATTACACCAACTTGAAGATCGATACCATGTTTCTCTGATAATAAAATGAGTAAAGCTTTTAGTGACTCAATTTGTTTATCAGAATACTTATGATAGTATAATCTGCCTTTGTATGGTGTATTTAAAGTGCAAACTTGTGATGGATCTACTTCTGCTTTATACCAAGTGTAGTATTTGTCACCAACTTTATCTAGTCTACCAGCAGAACAAACTTCTATTGATATAGATTGTCTGTGCATTGTAGAGGATTTAGTTTTACCTAAATGATAACCCCAATACTCATCTTTGAATGCCTGTAGAATTCTACCATCGTATTTGTTATCTCCTGAGCCAGAAGCTGGTTGCCCACCAATTACATAGTGGGTTCCAATTCTACCTCTTTGGTCTCTGCCCCATTGGTCAATTACTTTATATGGATTATGTCTACCAGCTGTGTGGTGGATAAAAATCCATTTTTTAGGTGTTTCTTGTTTGACATATTCTCCTTCTGGTAATGGATATTGTTCAATCCATGTTGCACCAGTGGTAATATCAGTATCTGCTTCTAATTCATGTGGATTAAGATCTAGCTTTCTCCAAGTCATTGGGCCTACAATACCATCACCTTTCAATTTATTATCAATTTGAAATGATTTTACTGCTTGCTCTGTTCTAGGTCCGAAAACCCCATCCGCTCTTAAGCCTAATACCTCTTGTACTGCTTCTACAAGGTCACCTGAATGTCCTTTTTTTAGTACGTATTTACTTTGCATAATTCGTATGTTTTTATTTCTAATTTGTTCATTAAGTCCACTAATTCCGTAACGTTAGTGGTAACATGCTTAAAATTGAATATCTCTTGCATATTATCTCTTCTACTAACAGTGTAGTTGACTATAAATTCTGGTCTCTTTTTAACAAGTTCTCTCATGAAGCCAATTACTTCTGCCTGTTTCTTTGCTGCTCCAGCATAGGCATAATTAATACTAATATTAGCATTAACTATATAATTTTCATCATCGTCTACTTCTAAGAAGACTTGTCTCTTTGTTACTCCATTCTTAATAAGATAAATTCTGTGGACAATACCAGGATTATTAGATGATATTATTTTACCTAATGATTCTGAATCTAACGGCTCTGTAATATAGCGTTTGTCCAATCTTATTTTATTTCTTACTATCTTCATCTTTTTTTCTTAAGTAATCAAGTTTATCCTGTTCTGCTTTCTTTCTCATCGCTTCATCAAATAAATCATCTTCATTTATTGGAGCTTTAGTTGTAGTATTTACTTGTTTAGTAACATTCTTAACTATCGGTGCTGCTTTTGTAGTTGTAGTCGTTTCCTCTGGTAAATGAGGAGTCTCAATCTTTTCTACAACTGGAGGATATGTACCAAATTCATTCTTTACCTTTTCAACTGTTGCAGCGACTGAAGTTGGATTATTCTCATTAGGAAATTCACTTTCAGACTCATCATATACATTTACATTACCAGCAGTATCTTCTACTTCAAATTTACTAGATACTTCTTCAGGGTCAATAACATCGATTTCTCTTGAGTCGTTTATATCATAAGGGTCTTGAATACCTATGGCATCATTAGCATCCATCTTCTTTTGGAAGTCCATGAAACCAGACTCTTCATCATTACTTAGACCGCCAACAGTATGGATTTTATCATCTTCTTCTGACCATGGTCCAGGTTTATCCATTTCATCTAAGAAATCTAAAACTTCTGGGTCTTCTTCCCATGGTAAATCACCACCTTCTTCCTCTTCTAACTCTGCACTACCTTTAGCTAATTGATCTGCTAAATCATACCAAGCTTGAGCATCTTCTTTATTAACTGAAATATCAAAGGGTGGTTTCTTTTCTGCAGGTTCATCTGCAACACCTTCTTTCCAATCAGATTCATCATATTCTTCATCATAATAAACAGAACCAGGATTATCTACATACTCATCTTCATCTTCTTCAACTTCATCTTCAACATTATCCCAGACAGAACTCGTAGGTGTATATTCATTGTCCTCATCTTCTTTCTTTGGAAATGCTTGTGCAAACGCGAAATTGGCTGCAACTACTAATGAGATTGCTAGAGGATCGAATACAAAGATAATAACTAACAGTAACCAGTTGATAATTTTATCCATTGGTGTGCCAGTTAGACCAGACAAATATTGTAGTGGTCCTAATTCACTTGCAGTTTCATTAGTATTCTGTAAATCTAAAATTTGTAATCTAAAAGTCTGTAGACTATCTGCTGCCACTTCTCTTTTAGCTTGAACTGCCTTTCTATTCTCTTCTTCAACTGAAATTCTACTCTGAGCTAATCTTAACTCTGTTGTAGAAATAGTTTGTCTAAATCCAGTAGATGAAGTTGTATCTCTTACTTGTATACCAGATGCTTTCGCACTAGATAGGATATTAATATTCTCACTGATTCTAGCAAGCTCTGTATCATATCTTTCAAGATCTTCTTCATAGAACTTGGCTTTATTCTCAATAAATTCTATTTGATTCTCTTGAATTAATAGTTTTGAATATGTTTCTTGGTAAGCTGCTGATAGAAAACCATAGATACCCATTGATGTAATAAGTACTAATACTACGGTTGCTATTGCTAAATAAGTTCTTAACCACTTATTAATAGTGTCCCAATATTGATATAATAGGGATGCAATCACCAGCTTGGCTACTTCTAACGAACCTGCCATAATAATAACCTCAAAAGAGGCTCCTGCAAATAGTTTACTTAAACCACTAACTGAATAGAAAGCAGCAGAAGCAGAAACTGATAGTGCAGAAAATGCTATTAACGATGGGAAAAACCCTTTTCTTAAATTTTTAAACATAATATTAATTTTTGTTTACCATTTACCTAGAGGACAATGAGATCCTGGTGAAAGTGCCTTTGCAGCTAATCTACAACCACAACCTTTCATCTCTTTCCCAGTTACTACATGTTTACCCCTTCTAGCAGTCGAACATGTGCCTCGATCTCTCATATCACATGGATCGCATATCTCTAGTCTTCTTTGGCCCTCCGCTTTTAAATCTGGTTCTAATTCTACGAAATGTGATTTCACATAATTACCCCAACCAGTTAAAATTTGTTCTATTAGTGGCGTAGGTTTACTAGGTACGTTTTTGCGCACTATCTCCTCAGGACTAACAAAACCAAACTTTTTTGCGGCATCCTCTGCCCCTGGTTTCCAAACATTTTTATAGATCTTTGTCTCTTTTCTTGACATAGTTATACTATTATACTTATGTTTTATATATTAAATTTATCCTGGAACATCTTTCTACGCTTAATAAACTCCTTTGCATAGAACTCCAGATCGGACTGGGTAAGTGTAAATTTTTGAGGTAAATTATCCACTTCATTGGCTATCCAGATCTCTGCACCATCGGCTTTTTTACCTGACATATCCCAATATGCTATGAAATATGCTGATGCCTGTAGATAGTAATCTATCACCCATTCTTCTCGTTTTGGCTTTCTACTATTCTTGTAGTCAATAATCTTAATCTTACCATCAACTACTTCTGAGACATTATCCACAGTTCCTGCCCAACCACCTGCTTTAGTGGTCCATAGGAATGTTTCTGCTTCTATTACCTCTTTTATGGTATCAAAATAGTCTGCTGAGTTAAACCAGAATTTGTAGAACATCTTCCAAGCCTCTTCTAGATACAGATCTGCATTCTCATCTTCTGAGAATTCATTGACCTCATCATCAGTCTTGGCTATTTCTTTTAATTCATTTAAACGATCAGTGGCTTCACCTGAAGTCTTTGTTTTATAGAGTTCTATTAGTCTGTGCATAATAGTACCTCTACTCATACTGAGATTTGAGATTCTATCAGCTTCTGCTTCGCCAACTCTCTTGCGCCATTTGTCTAGACCTGATTTATCTTTGGTTTCCCCCAAAATAGTAGTAACCGATGGTAGTTTCGCCACAATGTCACTCCCCTCGGTTACTTGATAAAAACGAAGTCCGTTTTCTTGTACTCTTTTTATTTCTGCCATTACATGCCTGCTAAATCAAGTAACTTTTTAAATAATTCAGTTACATGATGGAAATTAACCCAGATTACTCTAGCTAGTAAGAATAAACCAAAACCAACTACTGCTGATTTAATTATATTGCCTAGAATATACCAAAGGCCTAGTGCATCATACTGAGGCCACATTACAACTAGGTAAGCCGCAGTGCCTGGTATTCTATTTATTTCTGGGTAAATGATGTCTGCGAGTCCCATTTCGGTTGTGAGTGGACCCCACTTATTAATTTGTTGTAATACATAAGCTTGTTGGACTTGTGGAGCTGCTCCTACTACTTCTTCTGGCATATTAACTACACCATAGATTCTACCTAACCAATCTACTCTTAAATCGTTTTCATTAAGCTTTGTAGTATTCTGTCTAGCTGCTTTTCTGAATATCCACCAGATTCTTATTTCTGATACTAATTCAGACCAATAAGTAAATGTACTTGTAAACCATTTCATATATTAGTTTTTTGTGAATTCTTGTAATTGTTGTACAGACATTGCGCCTATTTGTTTTTTAATTATCTCACCGTCTTCAAAATAAATGAAACATGGAATACTTCTAATGCCGTACTCTTGAGATATTTCTGGATGCTCGTCTACGTTAATTTTAACTACTTCTACTGCTCCTTCTTCTGCGCTGTACTGTTCTAATACAGGCATCATAGATTTACAAGGTCCACACCATTGTGCCCAAAAATCTACGATTACTTTTCCTTCTTGTGGTATCATATTGTTATGCTAATGTTTCTGCCCCTGACCACTCGACTAGAATACCTCTATCGACTAGTTCAGTATATTTATTGAACTCAATTCCTACTTGTATCTGACGTTCCATAACAGGAATATCAGTATACTCAACAGCATTCTCGAATATATCTTTGTCTGCTATCTCCTGATTGGTGATTTTATAGACCTGATTTAACCAGTCTTTTAACACCCATATATTTACTTGCATAGTTACTAAAAGTTAATTGTTAGTTATACTGTAAAGAAGTCTTTTGTTTCTTTAAATGTTTTCTAAAATTGACAACTGCTCTAGCTAATCTTTCCATTCTCTCTTCATGAGTAGGAACCATAATTCTCTCAGTTGTGTAGTACATTTGACCATCAAACTTGCTCACGAATGGAGTTAACTTCTGTGGATTTAATTGATAACAGCTTCTATGCTTCCACTTTAATCCAGCTCTATTTTCATATTGTCTGGTGTAGGCTCTACGGATATAACCATTCTCATAAGATAGGTAATCACAGTTTGCAATTGGGTCGTGGTAACAGATTGTACCGTTGTCAGCCTGAGTTTGGCTAGTTAGTTCGATACATTTAAGTGCTTGTAGTTTATTCATGTTATTTATATGGAGAAGTCTAAAATTGTTTAATAAAAAAGCCACCCGAAGGTGGCTTTAAAGGGAGGTAATGCTAAGTCGTCTTATTCTATTGGTACGCTTGTGTGAAATTATCCCTTTATATTATGGGTCTTAAGTCCTGAGTCTTACATTTCCATGAGCCTAGGATGTTAAAAATGCTCTGACTATAGACCCTTGAGCGAAAAACGAGATTCGAACTCGCGACCCTCACCTTGGCAAGGTGATGCTCTACCAGCTGAGCTATTTTCGCTTGATGTGGAGAATATCGGAGTCGAACCGATGACCTCCTGCGTGCAAGGCAGGCGCTCTAGCCAGCTGAGCTAATTCCCCTCCTTAGTCCCATTGACCCGAAGGTCCGGATGGAGCTGCTGTAGTAGTTGTCGTTTCTGGGAATACTTCCCCTTGTAACGCTTCCATTTCACCAATAATAGTATCAACTCTATTATTTGTACAGCCTAATTCTTGTGAGTGGTAATCTGTCGATCCTGCTGCTCTGTCCCAACTAAAAATAGTTGCATTATACTTTTGATCTGGTTCTGTAGCGCTTGCTAGAGTAGGATCTTCTAATGTAGAATCTAAAACGCAATCAACGCAAAGTAGAAATCCATTAGGAGCTTCATATTCAGCTCTCCAACCCATGTAGTTTCCATTTTCATCTTGGATGTCTCGAGCCCATGTTAAATCTGCAAATCTCATATTAATAATTGTCTATTTTTAAAAAAGAGGTACGTGTACCAGAGTATACCAGCTCTGGAAGTTCGTCCTATTGTATATATTACTGCATACCAACTAACTTTACTATTATTTCAAGTTCTACTTAAGATGGTTAATCTCGTTGTAGCGCCACAACAGCTTTAGTTGTACTTTACCCCCTATAGGATAGGGTTATTCAGTCACTGGGCAAGATTTCCTCTCGGGTACTTGCAATGCTCTTCGTGAAATAGGTTTGATTTGTCTATTTCCCGAACTACCATCTTCTACTTTGTCAAGTCTAAACCACCATACTTTAAGCAGTTTAACCAAAACTTGTTTGGTGTCAGATGTGCCTTAATCCCTCTCACGTCAGGATTTATTCGGCCATACACTCATCCTCCGTCTGATCAGGAGTTTGGATGCCTCTTTCAATAAGTTAAAGAACGTTTGTGCTAATTATAGGTTTAGCTTACCCTTGCTTGTTTTTATTTGATACGTATACTCTTACTTCTTGAGCAGTACCTTTAATTGCTTGCATAGCTTTACGAACTCTTGTTCCTGCAGCTTTGTTTCCTTTTTCGTCGAACTTTACGACATCATCTTGGATGCTTTCAATAGCTTCCGTCAATTGGTTGATTAATTCTTGCATAATTTGCTTTTTTAAATTTAGTTGTTATTTATATAGTTACTTTAATGTTTGTTTCAGTTATTCTGACAATGTATTATGTCTTCCGTTGAAACCTCCATATTTTGAGTAGTCTGAATCTACCTCACCGATGTCAAACCACTCTGTAGCATATTTGTCTGTGGTTGATGAGTAAATTTCCATATCACCTTCGAATAACATTGAGATTTGATCTGCTAATTCAGTTCTATCCGCTGCTTCTAGTTGGTCGCAGATGTCATACCAGTCTTCGTGATATAGCTCGTGCATATATTCAACGAATTCTTTTTCTGATTCAACATCTCCTTCATAAGGAAATTCTGGTAGGTCTTTGAAATCTACTGGGTCTAGGTCTACAGCGTCGGTAGCTTCCCAGTTCGTGTATTTTTCACACTTTCTAATTTGAAATGCCATGTTTAGTAATTTTGATAGTTATAGTAGTTTGACTAATTTAGTTTCAACTCAGAGTCTTAATAAAATGAAGAGTCCACGCAACTAGACCATTTAATTGTAAGACTACAAGATTCCATTGTTTTCTAAATGTAACTTGAACTAAGACGCAACAGAAACCTATAATGAATAGAACTGGTTCTACCGTCCATTGACCTGCCATCAAGAAAGCTGCACCCATATAACCTATTCTACTAGCCATTCTCTCTGCTGGAGTTAATCTCTTTTGTTGTACTAAGTATCTAAGAAAACCTCTCCACCAACGATACTCACAAGATTTACAAGTTTTCTTTAAATCTGTTTTGAAAGCTTTGGCTGGTAATTTTCTACCACACTTATTACATTTTCTACCTGGCATTCTCACAGCACACAACTAAAGATATTAGACCATATAAAATATGTAATGCCTAATATACAAATCCATGCAATTAACTTTGTCCAATTTACTTTTCTCATAAACTTTATTCTTTGATTTCTCCTATAATCTCTTTTGAGGCGTTTACTCCATTCTGGAATAGATTCGTTATGTCTTTGCCTCATTCTATTCATTACTCTATTTCTCTTAATAGTTGATATGCTTTCCATAGAGCATCTGTGCCTTCTATTACACAGTCTTTGACTTCTGTTTCTAATTTTAAGACTGGATGTTGTATCAGATGGTTGTCTATATTGTCAATGACAATCTTTAACCTATCCAAAGCTTCATGATAATGAAAATCATCTAATTCGATACCTATCTTTTTGCTTTTGCTTACCATCAAAATGTCTATAGTCTTAATACTAAAAAAGTGGAGTTTGTTTACTCCACTTTCAAAATTAGTTTAGATTTGCTTAGTCGTTGGCTGTCCACAACGCCCACACTGATTCTAATTCTTCTATCTTAAATGAATATAATGCTTTTGTGTCCATAGGCACTTTTTTCTCTTTAAACATATCTTCTAATTTTAAGATTAATGTTGCCTTATAGTTCAGTTCATTCATTAGGTTTTGTTCTACCTCTGATAGTTCTGAGTTATTGGGATGATTTGATACTGCTTCTCTAACTTTTCTCAAATCTGTAATTGTTCTTTCTAATCTAGTCATAATTGGTTTTATTTAAAATGGTAATTTATGTCCTTTGTCTTGGAGGTTATCGTACTTTAATTTATTAATATCTACTTCCTGTACGTTTAGTGAAGCAAATGGTGTTCTGTGGAGTTTATGTACATCCCACTGTTGATTTGGGTGCAACGCATTCTGATTTTTGGCTATCAGTTCTGCTTTTGAAAAAGCATGTTTATCATTGTCGCCTTCAATGTAAACTTCGTATGTTACTGTATATCTCATTAGTTAAAGAATTTTAGTAGGTTAGTAATTAGGAATGCGCCATAAAGACACAACGCTGAAATCAGCACGACATCTACACTGTCGATTTTTTTAATAATTGATTTAATTTTCTTCATTTTTTTGTTTTAGTTTATCTCTTAGTTTCTTCATATTCTCTCTGAACTGAGCATCTGTTATAGTCTCTTGTTCTTCTACCTCGTAATGTATTCCTGACATGCACATAATTAAAATGTTCTTACGCCGTCATAAACAGCTTTGATTACTGGGAACCTCAACGAGTATTCTCCTGACTTGCTTTGAGATTCTTCAAAGTATTGTACGGTAATCTGCTTCCCTAGAATCTCGTTAGGGTTTTCAAAGTAGTAACGTCTCTGTTCGTGACTGAAGCCACTACCTACTCGTACCTGATTTCCTTTATGTTCAATGATAACATTCTTTAGCATCAGTTCCTCGACCTCAACACCATCTACAATAACTCTGTGGATGTCATTCTCAAGATCGACAACAGTATACTCATCGTCAAACATTTGTTTTACTTTCAAGATGTCTGTAGATCTTTTACCTTTGTAAGTAGTATTCTTTCTAAGCATTAGACCTTCCCATCCACCTTTCTTAGACTTTTCCATCATCAAGTCAAAGATAGCATCTGAACATTCTAGTTGCTCAAGAATACCAATCATCTCTGTCTCTTGTACATGAGTTCTAAGATTAACTAATCTCTTTGC
>Ga0163111_10000910_pt1 | contig 17937 bp, 28 predicted proteins | sample CRUFie1St18metaG_FD_109645 | JGI IMG/M metagenome (GOLD analysis project Ga0163111, IMG submission 109645) | Marine microbial communities from the Costa Rica Dome - CRUD Field 142mm St18 metaG | ecosystem: Environmental > Aquatic > Marine > Oceanic > Photic zone | place: Costa Rica: the Eastern...
TTACTAACTATTGGTATTATTGCTGGGTCTGTTTGGGCGAATGAAGCTTGGGGATCGTATTGGAGCTGGGATCCTAAAGAAACTTGGGCTTTAATAACTTGGTTAGTTTTTGCTTCCTATTTACATGCACGTATTACGAAATCATGGCAGGGTAAAAGGCCTGCAATGATTGCATCTGTTGGTTTTGTTGTAGTGTGGATTTGTTACCTCGGTGTTAATTTCTTAGGTAAAGGACTTCATACTTATGGCCAAATGTTATAGAAAGTATTATCACGAAACAGAGACATAATCTTGAAAATTATTTCAAGATTATGTCTCTGTTTTTTTGTTTGAAAATTTAAAATCGTTAAACGTAAAGTTGTCGACCTAGACCAATAGCTAAAATAGCTGCTGTTAAAGCAACCATTAATGCTGTGAAGATTTGCATGTCTGTAATCATTTTACTATGGACCTTAAAGTTTTTTTATAGAATTATAGCCTAACTTCGGGATTATCTTGTGCTCCATCTCTAGATAACGGAGACATATATCAGAAAAACGAAGTCTGGTAAAAATTGTCTTACGGGTTTCATTAGAAGTAATGGAAATTCATCATGAGCTTTAACTTCCAAGTTTAAAGGCATCAACAATTAATCCATAAACGAGACCTATTTTAAAATAATTTAATGAATCTAGTAATGTAAGCATGTAGGATTTATTTAAAACAGCGCTTCTATTTTTGCTAATTATAGAATAATAAAAATTATTAAAAGACTCGACATTTGCGACAACAAGAGAAGCCCCAACAATAGCCCATTCACTGAATTCACCCAAACTAGTGTCGATTATGCTTGAGGCTAAGAACCCAGCAAAAAAACTAATTAAATTAAAAATCATTTCGTCGTGAATAAAATTTCTGATTTTAATAAGAAAATACCAATAAATGTTTAAATGGGTTTTCTTGTTTAAGTGCTAAATCTTTTTTAGATACCTAATACAAAAAACAATGATTCTGTAGCAAAGAGATTCATTTCTTTTTCTGTTGGTAAAAGATTATAGTTTTCGTTTTTTACAAAAAAATAGCGTTTATAAAAATATTTAAACTTTTTTAAATATTTTTTAAAGACAATTGTTTGTTCTGTTAATTCGGTATTTTTATTTCTATCTTGGAACGAGAAGTTTTGTTTGCTTAAAAAGGGTTTTAGCAAAAAGTAGGCGAATTGGCGTAAAGAACTTTTATTTAAAAGTGTTGATAATTCCGTAAAATTTTCTACATTACTTAAGAGATAATTACCACCACCTATACCTAAATAAATATCTTTTTTTAAATCGATATTTCTAAACAGTTGATTACTTGATGCTAGCGTAAAAAGACAACAAATTATAAAATCTACGTCTACAGGTAATGTTCTTTGGTTTTTCAAGTTTAAGTAATATAAATAAAATTTCCTTTCTAGTTTGTAATTATACTAGATAATAAAAGAAAAAATTATCCGGTTTAGGTGGAAAACAGATAGTGGAAATTTTTTACTAAGTGTTAATATAGCCAGTCATTAAAAGATGCTAATATTAAATGCAGCGGGTTGCGTATTCAGAAGTTTGTGATACTTTTTACAAAGTTTAAATTTTTGTAAAAAGTATCACAGCTATACCAACTTTATTGTGATATTTACAAAGAATACTTTTTTTTGTATTCTTTATTCGCTTTAGTAGTAAATCTTACCACCACCCCATTTCTCGTTAACAACCTTAGGTTGAAGAAGGATGTGACCTGCGATAGCAAAAAGATCTTCATCTGTTAAAGAACGCATCTTTGGAAAGATGTCGGCACTCTTAATACTTGGGTGAACCTCTGAAATCGCGTCCAGACCATCATAACTCATTGGATCCTTGAAGTATGCTACAAGATTAGTGATGTTATCTCGAGCCGGTGTCGCTAAACTTAACGATTCTGTGTCTAGACCTACGTTAGGGTTTGTCTTTGTAAGACCTCCAACGTGACAAGTACCACAAGCGTTATTAAATAAACGCTTACCTCGCTTAACCTGCTCAGGAGTAAGGATTACAGTGTTACCCTTAATGTCAAGAGGCACTGTTCGAGTATCTTCGTCAAGTTCTAAGGCATTAGCTGGGCTAACAGCACCTGAAAATAAAAGAGAAGCTACAAAACTTCCTACTAGAACTTTATTTTTAAACATAGTCGTATAAGATTTTAATTTTTTTAATCAAATAATAATGGAATCAAATGTCTAAATTTAATTATAGTTTGACTTTAATCAAAAGTCGCTTTTCCAGTAAATTTAACGTTCACAGGGTTTGGATTTTTACCTATTGAATAACCAACGTTACCAACACCAATACGACCCTCGTTTACCTTTTCAGGGAATACTCCATCTTTCGGGTGTAAATATTGAACTTCGCTATTTGGAAAAATACGATAGATTTTATAATCACTAATTTTAAATAAAGTACGAAGTTGTGTACCAAGTGCAAGGCACTGCTCTTTTTTAGCAAGGTATAAAAGGTTTTCACCACTTTGCATAATTGCCGCACCACTTGTTGGCATTTCAAATACTTGCTCTTTTTTACTAGTCCAAGTAATAGCGTACTTTTCTTCTGTTTCGGCAGCTCTTAACCAGCCTCCAGTACTACCGCCAAAAGTTGGTGAAGGGATTTGTAAGTTTAATACGTCTGTCATAGTTTTAAAATATCTATTTAAAACTCAGTTAGTTTAAGCTAAAACTCTAAACTACGAGTACATATATTATTATATACCATCAAATTAACTTTTATTAGTTATGGATTTGAAATTTTTATTGGGCCGAGTTGGATTTGAACCAACGTAAGCTATGCTAACGGATTTACAATCCGTCCCCATTAACCACTCGGGCATCGACCCATTACATGCAATATAATAACATGTTAAGGAATAATATACAACTTTTACTCTAACTTAATTTCAATTTATTAGAGTAAAAGTTATATTTTAATGTAATTTTTATTTCTCTGTTGAGAAATCAGTTTCAATTACATCATCACCATCTTTAGCTTCTGACTGAGCACCACTGTAGACTTTTTCTCCAACTTCCATAACTGCTTTTTTAAGGCTTTCCATTAGCTCCTTCATAGTCGCATAATTATCGTTTTTGTTTGCCTCTTCTAATTCAGTTATTAGGTTTTCAATTTTTTGTTTTTCTTCAGGAGTACATGTAGCCTCTAGTTGCTCAAGTTGTTTTCTTGTCTGATAACATAAAGCTTCAGATTGGTTTTTGATTTCAATCTGTTCTGATTTTTCTTTATCTGCACCTGCATTTGCTTCTGCATCTTTTACCATACGTTCAACCTCATCTTTAGGAAGAGTTGATGCTCCCGTAATAGTAATAGATTGCTGCTTATTAGTTGCTTTATCTTTTGCAGTTACTGAAAGAATACCGTTGGCATCAATATCAAAAGTTACTTCGATTTGAGGAACACCACGAGCTGCTGGTGCAATACCATCTAATCTAAAAGTACCTAAACTTTTATTATCTTTGGCTAATTCTCTTTCACCTTGTAAAACATGAATTTCTACATTTGGCTGATTATCTACAGCTGTTGAAAAAGTTTCAGATTTTTTGGTAGGTATAATTGTGTTTCGTGGTGTAATTTTTGTTGTAATACCACCTAAAGTTTCAACACCTAGCGAAAGTGGAGTTACATCTAATAGTAAAATATCTTTAACTTCACCGCCTAATACACCTGCCTGTACAGCAGCTCCTACAGCAACAACTTCATCAGGGTTTACAGTCTGATTTGGTGTCTTACCAAGTAAATTTTCAACCAGTTGTTGCACAGCAGGAATTCTTGTAGACCCTCCAACAAGAACATTTTGATCAATTGCAGCCGCATTTAATTCAGCATCTTTTAGAGAGTTTTCAATCGGCGTTCTACAACGCTCAATTAAAGTAGAACAAAGTTCTTCAAATTTTGCTCTTGTTAACTCTTTTTCAAGGTGCTTAGGACCCTCAGGCGTTACAGCTATAAATGGTAAATTAATTGAACTTTGTGTTAAAGTAGATAATTCAATTTTTGCCTTTTCAGCAGCCTCAGTTAAACGCTGTAGTGCTTGACTATCTTTAGTTAAATCAATACCTTCTTGATCTTTAAATGCTTTAACAAGCCACTGTACAATTTTTTCATCAAAATCGTCGCCGCCTAGCTGAGTATCGCCTGATGTAGCTAATACTTCAAATACACCATCTCCTACTTCTAAGATCGAAACGTCAAATGTACCACCACCTAGGTCAAATACTAGAATTGTTTCGTTATCCTTTTTATCTAATCCGTATGAAAGAGATGCTGCTGTAGGCTCGTTGATTATACGTAGAACTTCTAAACCTGCAATTTTACCAGCGTCTTTTGTTGCTTGTCTTTGGGAATCATTAAAATACGCAGGTACAGTAATAACAGCTTGTTTAACTGTTTCCCCAAGATACTTTGAAGCATCATCTGCTAATTTACGTAAAACTTGAGCCGATAATTCTTCCGCAGCAAATTGCTTACTTAAAGCAGGGCAGTCAAGTTTGATAATATCTTCATTTTGTAATACTTTGTAAGATACTTGACGTAGCTCTTCATTCACTTCACTTGTTTTACGCCCAATAAAACGTTTAATGGAATAAAAAGTATTTTCAGGGTTAATAACAGCTTGACGCTTTGCGATTTGCCCGACAAGCAAATCTCCCTTTTTTGTATAAGCAACAACAGATGGAGTTGTTCGTTCACCTTCAGCATTTGTAATAACCTCTGGTTTACCACCTTCCATAACTGCTACTACTGAATTCGTCGTTCCAAGATCAATACCAATAACTTTAACCATAGGATGTAAATTCTTTTAATAATACAATTCTTGACTCTTTTTATTTTGCAAGTCTAAGATTATTGTTCGTTAATAATAGAAGTTTTAGAAAAAATTTAAAAGGAGTATTTACCGAAGAAAATATTTACACAATTTTTAGTTATCGTTACAGAGGATTATTTCTTATAGTTGTGGATGTAGACATTACGACTGAACATAAACTATACTTGGTCTACATATATGTTAATAAATAGGCATATAAATAGATTTTTTTAAAAAATTGCATTCTATTATAAAACCCAATCTAAATAACAAAAATTAATTTTATGCAGGCTGGACTATTTGCCAAAAAGGTTGGAATGACTCAAATTTTCGACGAGGCAGGAAAAATATTACCTGTCACAATTTGTAAAGTTGGGTTATGCCAAGTAAGCCAAATTAAAACTACAAATACAGATGGTTACAACGCTATTCAAGTTGCTTATGGTGAAAAGCCATTAGAAAAAACGAATAAACCTACAAGAGGTCATTTAAAGAATGTCGGTAACCAAGGGTTTAGATCCTTTGGTGAATTCCGTGTGGATTCACCAGAAGAATTCAAATTAGGCCAAGTTATTACACCTGATACTTTTTCACTTGGTCAAAAGGTTCGTGTAACAGGAACAAGCATTGGTAAGGGCTTTGCAGGCAACCAGAAACGTCATAATTTTAGCCGTGGTCCTATGACTCACGGTTCGAAAAACCATAGGTTACCTGGAAGTATTGGTGCTGGAAGTACACCTGGACGTGTATATCCTGGTAAAAAAATGGCGGGTCAACTTGGTGGTACAACGGTAACTCTTAAAAATACTGAAGTCCTTTACATAAATTTAGAAGAAAATATTTTAGTTCTAAAAGGTTCCGTACCTGGTAAGAAGAATGCTGTATTAAAAATCCAGCACCCAAAATATTAATTTAAAGATAGTTAGTTCAGCATTATTTTTATGGCCGTTAATCAAAGAGATATCCTCAGTTTAGTAAAGTATCCAATTCTTACTGAAAAGACAATACGGTTAATCGAACAAAATCAATATAGTTTCGCAATAGATCCTAAGGCTGATAAGCTTGCTTTAAAACAAGCTATTGAGAAATTATTTGATGTTAAAGTTATTTCCGTAAACACTTCTTTATTACCATTAAGAAAGCGTCGAGTAGGAAAATTCATAGGAAAAAAAGCTCGTTATAAACGAGCAATTGTAAAGTTAGCGCCTGAAGATTCTATTTCTTTATTTGAAGAGGAATAAAATTGAATGGTCGTAGTTAAATTTTAGACGTTCTTAAATAGCAATTTTATATGGCAATTCGTCTATATCGGGCTTACAGTCCAGGCACACGTACAAAATCCGTGTCGTATTTTGATGATTTATCGAAAGTTAAATCAGAAAGAACGTTGACATTTGGAAAAAAAGGTTGCGGCGGTCGAAATAACCGTGGTGTTATTACCGTTAAAGGCCGTGGTGGTGGACATAAAAGAAAATATCGTATCTTAGATTTTCACAGAAAATCAACAATTGTAGCTAAAGTAGCAAGTATTGAATATGATCCTAACAGAAATGCAAGAATAGCATTGTTGCATTATCAAGATGGTTCAAAGAAATATATAGTTTCTCCACGTGCATTAAAAGTGGGGATGGAAATCTTTTCTGGAGTTGATGCGCCTATTAAAGTAGGAAACGCAATGCCACTAGAACAAATTCCGCTGGGTAGCATTATTCATAATGTAGAGTTGACACTCGGAAAAGGAGGTCAAGTCGCACGTGCCGCAGGAACTTATGCTCAGTTAATAGCAAAAGAGGGTAACTTTGTTACTTTAAAGTTACCTTCAAATGAAGTTCGCTTAGTAAATAAAAAATGTTACGCGACTTTAGGACAAGTTGGTAATATTGATGATATCAATATAACTCTTGGAAAAGCTGGCCGAAGTCGTTGGCTCGGTAAAAAACCTAAAGTTAGGGGTATCGTAAAGAACCCAATCGATCACCCGCACGGTGGTGGAGAAGGTAGATCACCTATTGGTCGTGCTAAACCAGTGACTCCATGGGGTAAACCTGCCCTAGGTGTTAAAACGCGTAATTCTAATAAAGCAAGCAGCAAATATATTTTACGTTCACGTCGTTAAATATATTTATTAAAGACAACTTATAAAACCAGATTTCTTAAGATGCCACGTTCCTTAAAAAAAGGGCCCTTTGTTGCTTCTCATGTATTTAAAGCGGTTGAAGAAATGAACGCCAATGGGAAAAAAGAAGTAATTACTACCTGGTCGCGTTCAACAACAATCCTTCCAAATATGATTGGGCATACATTTGCCGTTTACAATGGGCGTCAACATATTCCAGTATTTGTCTCAGATCAAATGATCGGACACAAACTTGGTGAATTTGCTCCGACTAGAACGTTTCGTTCACACATAAAAAAAGATAAGAAAGCAAAACGTTAATAAATGGTATGCAAAAATTACAAAAAAATGAAGTTCGGGCGGTTTCTAAATATGTAAGGGTATCTCCCAGTAAAGTTCGTCGTGTTCTTCGACAAATACAAGGGAAGACATACCCAGAAGCTTTAACGCTTCTAGAATTTATGCCATATTCTTCGTGTGCGCCAGTTATAAAAGTATTACGTTCCGCTACGGCGAATGCTAAGAATAATTTTAATTTCAATGAAGCAGAATTAACTGTAAAGTCCGCTTTTGCTGATCAAGGCCCAACTATGAAACGAATTCGTCCAAGAGCTCAAGGTAGGGCCTATAGAATTATAAAAGCAACATCACACATAACTATTGTTATGGAAAATTAAAAAAAAACTGAGGATTTAGTTCGTGGGACAAAAAACACATCCAACCGGTTTTCGGACTGGGATTAATAAGAAGCATAGCGCAACATGGTTTGCTAACTATGGTGCCTATAGCGAAGTTCTAAAAGAAGATTACAAGATAAGAAAGTTTTTTGAGAATGAGTTTGAATCCCTTTATAGTAAAGCGGGTATTGCTAAATTAGAAATTCAACGTAAGGTAAACCAACTTGAGTTAATAATCCATGCAGCAAGACCAAAAGCTATTACAGCGGAGACTGATAAAAATAATCGAATAACTGATTTAAAAGACAGTATTTCAAGATTAGTTAACGGTTCAAAACAAATTCGCATTAAAGTTTTACAAATTACAAGAAGCGAAAATGAGAGCTCATTAGTTGCTAAATCCATTGCGGATCAACTTGAAAAACGAGTTGCTTTTAGAAAAGCAATTCGTCAAACGACTCAAATGTTACAAAAAAGTGGCGTAAAGGGTTTTAAAATACAAGTTGCTGGTCGACTAAACGGTGCAGAAATTGCCCGTGCAGAATGGGCTCGTGAAGGGCGTGTGCCTCTTCAAACTATTAGAGCTGACATTAGTTATGCAACCCAACGTGCAAATACTATATACGGTGTATTAGGTATTAAAGTTTGGATTTTTAACAAAGAAATTTTTTAATTTAGTTAATTTATAAGTTTGTTATGTTACTCCCTAAAAGAACAAAATTTCGTAGGCATCACCGTGGACGTTTAAAAGGGGTTTCAAAAGCCAATACTATAGTCTTTGGTGATTATGGAATACAAGCGTTAGAACCTGTGTGGCTTACCTCAAGACAAATCGAAGCTACACGACGTAGTATCACACGATATGTTCGTAAGACGGGGAAAATTTGGATTCGAATCTTCCCTGATAAACCTATTACTGAAAGAGCCGCTGAATCAAGAATGGGTTCAGGTAAAGGTACTGTTGCCTATTGGGTTGCTGTAGTAAAACCTGGTGCTATACTTTTCGAAATTAATGGTTTAACGAAAGAAATGGCTTTCAAGGTTTTAAAATTAGCTTCTTATAAGTTACCAATTAAAACCAAGATCTTAGAAAAACTATAAACTGCAAAACATATCAATTTTTAGTTTGTTTGTTTAGTAAATTTCATAAAATATGGCCATAAAAGAAAAAGTAGGCGTTGTTGTTAGTGACAAAATGAAAGATACCATTATTGTCGCTGTCAATGACCGAACTATTCATAAAAAATACAAGAAAGTTATCACAAGAACGAAACGTTACGCTGTTCATGATTCTACAATTAATTCTTCTATTGGAGATGAAGTACGTATTCGTGAAACAAAACCAATTAGTAAAACTAAAAATTGGGTTTTAGTTAGTGTTTTAAGAAAATCAGTAACATAAAAAATGATACAACCGCAAACTTGTTTAAGGGTAGCAGACAATAGTGGTGCCAAAAAACTAATGTGTATTAAAGTTCTTGGTAGTAACCGAAGATATGGTAGTGTTGGCGACGTTATTATAGGCGTTGTTAAGGATGCTACACCAAACCTTACGGTAAAACGTTCCGATGTAGTTCGAGCTGTTGTGGTTAGAACAAAGCAATCAATTCGAAGAAAGGATGGTTCACGATTACGTTTTGATGATAACGCTTCAGTTATCATTAACAAAGAGAATAACCCACGTGGAACACGAGTTTTTGGCCCTATTGCCAGAGAGCTTAAAGAGAAAGGTTTTACTAAAATTGTTTCTTTAGCCCCTGAAGTTCTTTAAGTAAAGGTTAAAAATTACCAAGATGAAATTCATACGTTATGAAATTAGATTTAAAAGGCTTATATAAGCAAACGATTGTACCTTCAATGATAGAAGAGTTTGGTTATAAAAATATTGAGCAAGTGCCAAAACTTGTTAAAATAACCGTCAACCGAGGTATTGGGGAAGCCGCAAAAAACTCTAAAGAGCTGGATGCAAGTGTCGAAGAGTTGACTTTAATTTTGGGTCAAAAACCAATTGTTAATAAATCGCGTAAATCTGTTGCAGGTTTTAAAATACGAGATGGAATGTCAATTGGAGCATCTGCTACTCTTCGTAAAGACCACATGTACACGTTCTTAACGAAACTAATCCATATTGTTTTACCACGAATCCGTGATTTTAGAGGTATCAGTCCAAATGGATTTGATGGGCGTGGAAATTACAATGTCGGATTAAAAGAACAATTGATTTTCCCAGAAGTTTCTTATGATGATGTAACTCAGATTCGAGGGTTAGACATTTCGATTACTACAACAGCAAAAACGGATGAGGAAGCTCGAGCTTTACTAAAATCCTTTGGAATGCCGTTTGCTGCAGCTTAGTTTATAATCTTAAAAAATTGATAAATGACTACTGATACTATAGCTGATATGTTGACTAGAATTCGCAATGCGAATTTAGCAAAACATCAAATTGTACAAATACCTTCAACAAAAGTAACGCGTAATATTGCACAAGTACTATTCGCAGAAGGTTTAATAAATTCTTTTGAAGAATTAAAAAACGGATTAAAGAGCTCACTTCTTTTATCATTAAAATACAGTGGTAAAGAACGTAAACCTAGTATTGAAAAAATCCAGCGTATAAGTAAGCCTGGATTAAGAGTTTACAGTCGGGCAAGAAATATGCCTAGAATTTTAGGGGGGTTTGGAACAGCTATTGTTTCGACTTCAAGAGGTTTAATGACAGACCAGCAGGCCCGTAAAGAAGGCATTGGTGGTGAACTTTTATGTTATATTTGGTAAATTTCAAATAAGATATGTCTCGTATAGGTAAACAATTTATAGTTGTACCAGAAAAAGTTAAAGTAAAACTCGAAGGTCAAAAAATTTCAGTAGATGGTCCGAAAGGTAGTTTATCGAGAATTTTACCTTCATTAGTTTGTTGTACCATGGATGATAGCCATGAAAAATTATTTATCGAAAAAACGCAAGATACGCGACTATCTCAGGCGCTATATGGTCTTTCGCGCACACTTGTTGCAAATATGGTAACCGGTGTTTCTACAGGATTCGAAAAAAGATTACAAATAACTGGTGTTGGTTATAGAGCTCAAGTTTCTGGTACAGATCTTGTACTAAATATGGGCTATAGCCATCCCGTTACAATGATTCCACCAACGGGAGTAAATGTAAAAGTAGAAAATCAGACTAGTGTTGTTGTTTCGGGAATACAAAAAGACATAGTTGGTGAATTCGCTGCTAAAATACGTTCCGTACGCCCCCCAGAACCTTATAAAGGCAAAGGTATTGCTTATGAAGGTGAAGTTATAAGACGTAAAGCTGGTAAAACCGGCAAGTAATTTAAAATATTTAAACACAGTTTTATGGGTCCTAAAAAAACAGTTAAATCAAAAACTGAATGGTCAGAGCGTGTTGTGGCTATTGAACGTGTAACAAAAGTATGTAAAGGGGGTAAAAAGATGAGTTTCCGAGCAATTATTGTGGTTGGAAACGAACAAGGTAAAGTAGGTGTTGGTGTTGGTAAAGCTGGTGACGTTATTACTGCTGTACGGAAAGGTGTAACAGATGGGAAAAAACATATAATTGATGTCCCATTAACAAGTTCTAATTCTATCCCTCATTCAACGAATGGGCGATTCGGTGCAGCAAAACTTATACTACGACCATCAGCGCCTGGTTCGGGTGTAATTGCAGGTAGTTCAATACGTACGGTATTAGAGTTAGCTGGAATAAAAAACATTTTATCAAAACAGTTAGGCTCAAATAATTTACTTAACAATGCGCGCGCAACAATTGATGGATTAAGTACATTAAGATCATATAACATCTAAACAAATTCTGTAACTAATGGCAGCATCCGAAACAATAAGTTTATTACAGAAAAAAATTATTAAAATATTTGGTCTCCTAATTCTTGTCCGTTTGGGGCTTTATATTCCAGTACCTAACGTAGATTTAGATATTTTTTCACAATCTCAAGGTGCAAATCCCTTATTTGGTATAGCAAAAAATTTGACGGGTAGTTCGTTTCTTGGAATTGGTGCGTTAGGTATTTTACCTTACATTAATTCATCAATTGTAGTACAGATTTTAACTCCTATCATACCGAAGCTAGAGCAATTACAAAAAGAAGAAGGTGAATTAGGAAGACAACAAATAAGTAGATATACGAGGTACCTAACGTTTGGTTGGGCTTTAGTTTTAAGTACTGGAGTTGCATTTCTTTTTGTGAAACCTTTAATTTTTAACTGGAGCCTTTCTTTGGCTTTAAAAATAATTGTTTCGTTAACTACGGGTTCAATGCTTTCAATGTGGTTTGCCGAACTTATAACAGAAGAAAAGCTTGGAAATGGTTCTTCCATGATAATTTTCATCAATATTATTGGAGGTATCCCTGCAAATTTTGGTGACTTTTTAAAGAATTTGAATAATAGCTCGAATGGAAATAATTTTTTATCTTTATTTCTAGCATACGCAATTTATTTAATAATTGTTTCGATTATTGTTCTAGTCCAAGATTCATATAAGAAAGTTGATATAGTTTCGGCTCGGCAATTAAGTTTTAATTCCTTAGATGCCAACACACAAGGTTCTGAATTAAAAAATAGCTATATTCCAATCAAACTTAATCAAGGTGGTATTATGCCCCTTGTTTTTAGTACAACAATAGCAACTTTTTTATTTTACCCTTTACAGTTATTTATTACAGGTCTATTTTCAGTATCTGGTAATTCTTTAACTAGTGTACTAACCATTTTGTCATTTACATTAAATATTATCTTAGTTGTTTTCTTCAGTAGTTTTTATGCTTTACTAGTTTTAAAGCCTAAAGATTTATCGGAGAATTTAACTAAAATGGCTTACAATATTCCGGGTTTAAAACAAGGAAAAGAAACAACGCAATACCTTGAACAGGTTATAAGTCGTTTAGCTTTTATGGGTGGTTTATTTTTAGCTTTTTTAGCGTTTTTCCCCATCATATTAGCAAATGTATTCCAATTTAATGTTTTTAAAAATTTAACGTCTTTAATTATTCTGATAGGTGTTATCACAGATATATCTTCTCAAATACGTGGTTTCTTAGTTTCGCAGAACTACGAGAGTTTTAAAAAAACGTAGACTTTTATTGCTAATTCGTTTAGCATAAATTGGTAGAAGTAACATTTTAGAATAAGGGGTTTTTAACTAATAAGACGTTCTAAAAATTCAATTTGAAACCTATTAGTTAAACTAATTTTAATAAACCGTATGAAAGTAGTAAGTTCTATTGGCAATTTAAAAAATCGATCAAAAGATTGTCAAATTGTAAAACGTCGAGGAAGAACATATCTTATCTGTAAATCAGATCCTCGACTTAAAGTTCGACAAGGTCGAGCAAAAATGAAACGTAAATAAATCAAAACTCAATGGCACGTATTGCAGGTGTAGACCTTCCGCGTTATAAGCGGGTTGAAATTGGATTAACTTATGTATTTGGTATTGGAAGTACAAGCGCAAAACAAATAGTTAAAGCAGCTAATATTTCACCAACTACAAGATGTAATGATTTAACGGATGAAGAAGTTACAAGTATCCGTGCAATAATTGATTCTGATTACCAAACCGAAGGTGATTTAAGAAGAGCAAGTTCTCAAAATATTAAACGATTAGTAGAAATTGGTTCGGCGAAAGGCCGCCGTCATAGAGTAGGTCTTCCTGTGAGAGGTCAGCGTACACGAACAAATGCACGAACACGAAAAGGAAAAGTTAAAATGCCTGTTGCAAAGAAAAAATAATTAATTTAAATCTAGAGATTTATAGCTTAATATGGTCAAACAGATAAAGCGTTTTTCTGGTAAAAAAGCCAAAAGAACATTAAATAGTGGTGTTGTTCACATTAAGTCAACCTTCAATAATACCATTGTAAATATCACAGACAAACAAGGTAACACTCTGTTTTGGGCGTCTGCAGGAGGTTGTGGTTTTAAAGGTGCTAAAAAAGGAACTCCATTTGCTGCTCAATCAGCTGCTGAAAAAGTTGCTACTATAGCTTATGAGCAAGGCATGCGACAAGCCGAAGTTGTTATTAGTGGACCTGGGAGCGGACGTGAAACAGCGATTCGTGCGTTACAGGGATTTGGTTTACAAGTTTCTGTTATTAAGGATAATACACCAGTACCACACAATGGTTGCCGTCCACCAAAAAAACGACGTGTGTAAAACTAAATTTGTGATAGCAACTATCTTAAATAATAATAAATATTCTATTTAAGTTATGTTTCAAGTCCAGTGTCTTCAGTCGACAACAAAAACACCAACAGAACTTTATTCGAAGTATTCAATTGGTCCTTTTTTAAAAGGGCAAAGTACGACAGTAGGCAACGCTTTAAGACGAGTTCTTTTGTCAAATTTAGAGGGTATAGCTATTACAGGTGTTCGTATTTTAGGTATTGACCATGAATTTTCCACGATCCCAAATGTTAAAGAGGATGTAATAGATATTTTGCTTAATTTTAAACAAATTATTCTAAAAGGGAATATCACGGAACCTATCTTAGTGAATCTTAATGTAAAAGAGCCTGGCATTATAACCGCTCGTAGTATTGAACTACCCGATACTATTACGTTAGTGGACCCCCGTCAATATATTGCTACTTTAACGGGTGATGGAAATCTAAAAATGGAATTCCTTATTACGCGTGGGCAAAATTACGTTACGAGTGGAAAAATAGACTCTACTATTCCAACAGGTTTCTTAGCCTTGGATGCTGTTTTTATGCCGGTAACAAAAGTTAATTTTTTTGTTGAAACTTCTAGAAATAATATTTCCTCTGAACTGGAAAGTTTAATTTTAGAAATTTGGACCAATGGTAGTATTACCCCATCGGAAGCATTAAGCTCAGCAGCAGAAATACTTGAAAGTACTTTTGGAATTTTAAAAGTTGTTGATACTCTTCCAACAACATCTCAAAATACGACATTACAAATACAAGAAGAAAAGGGCGAACATTTAGAAACAATTTTTATTGAAGAATTGGAACTATCTGTACGTGCTTACAATTGCTTAAAAAGAGCAAATGTTCATACCTTATCAGACTTACTACAATATTCCGCCGAGGATCTTTTAGAATTTAAAAATTTTGGTCAAAAATCGGCTGAGGAAGTATGTAAAAATTTAAAGGAAAGATTTGATATGGATCTTCGCAAATAAAACGTATAAACACGTTTAAACGGTTGTTAACAGACAAGATCTAATTTAAACAATTACTTTAGGTAATCCAGGTCTTTGAACTTTATTGAAATTTTATAAATAAAAAGATTGCAAAAATCAAACTAATAATATGTGCTCACAAGCTTCAGAAACGAAGTCAGCCTTTTTTGGAGTAGGTCGTAGAAAAAGTTCCGTAGCCAAAATTATGTTGGTTCCAGGAACTGGTTCGATGGTCATAAACCATAAACAAGGTGAACAATATCTTCAATTCAATTCTCAGTACATAAATGCTACGAAGAACCCTTTAACTATTTTAGGGTTAGATAAAATGTACGATATTTACGTAAATACACATGGTGGTGGATTAAAAGGACAAGCCGATGCTATTAAATTAGGCATCGCGAGAGCTTTATGCTATATGTCTCCGGATAATAGAGCACCTCTTAAATCTGAAGGTTTCTTAACACGAGATTCTCGTCGTAAGGAAAGAAAGAAATATGGTTTACGCAAAGCTAGAAAAGCACCGCAATTCTCTAAACGTTAATAAATAAATTAATCGAAATGCCAAAGAAATCACTTCATCCTGAATGGTATCCAAATGCGGAAGTCTATTGTGATGGAAAATTAATTATGAACATCGGTTCCACAAAACCAAAATTAAATATTGATATTTGGTCAGGAAACCACCCATTTTATACGGGTTCTCAGAAAATTCTAGATACAGAAGGACGAGTAGAGCGCTTCATGCGTAAATACGGTATTGAAAACCAAACTGAGTAAAATTTTTATGCCAACAATACAACAATTAATAAGGTTTGAAAGAACAAGTAACAAAAAAAAGACAAAATCTCCTGCATTAAAATCTTGTCCACAGAGACGAGGTGTATGTACTCGTGTTTATACTACGACACCTAAAAAGCCGAATTCAGCATTGCGTAAAGTGGCACGTGTAAGGCTAACTTCAGGATTTGAAGTTACGGCATATATCCCGGGTATTGGACATAATATTCAAGAACATTCGGTGGTATTAATCCGTGGTGGTCGAGTAAAGGATTTACCTGGATGCCGTTATCATTTAGTTCGCGGGACATTAGATGCAGCCGGTGTTAAAGATCGACGACAAGGTAGATCAAAATATGGTGGTAAAAAACCAAAAGGTTAAGTAAGAAAGAAAATTTACACAAAACAGAATTATGTCACGTAGAAGTAAAGCACAGCGAACATTAACCGAGCCGGACCCGATATATAACAGCCGTTTAGTAACTTTATTAGTAAGTAGAATATTAAAGTCTGGTAAAAAGTCTCTTGCCCAGCGAATTGTTTATAATGCTTTAGAAATTATAGCGACAAAAACAGACGAAAATCCTGTATTAGTATTAGAAAAGGCTGTAAAAAATGTTACTCCTCGAGTAGAAGTAAAAGCAAGAAGGGTTGGAGGTTCTACTTACCAAGTTCCAATTGAAATTCGCGCCTACAGAGGTACAAATATTTCATTAAAATGGATTACAGAATTTGCTCGTGAACGTTCGGGTAAAAGTATGGCTATAAAGCTTTCTAATGAAATAATGGATGCCGCTAAAGAAGCAGGTAACAGCATAAGAAGAAAAGAACAAACTCATAAAATGGCTGATGCAAATAAAGCTTTTGCTCATTTTAGATATTAAATTTATAGACTCTTTAATTTTGAGTTAATAAATTTCCGCCAAAAGTATTTTAAACTAATAAACAAAAATTAATAGGTAACTTAATATGGCACGCGAAAAGTTTGAACGTTCAAAGCCACACGTTAATATTGGAACTATCGGTCACGTAGACCACGGTAAAACTACTTTAACAGCAGCAATTTCAGCTACATTAGCAATTTATAATGAAGCAGCTCAAAAAAAGTTTGATGAAATTGATTCTGCTCCAGAGGAAAAAGCACGTGGTATTACTATTAACACTGCTCACGTAGAGTATGAAACGGAAACAAGACACTATGCTCACGTAGATTGTCCAGGTCACGCGGATTATGTTAAAAACATGATTACAGGAGCGGCACAAATGGACGGTGGTATTTTAGTAGTATCTGCTGCTGATGGTCCAATGCCTCAAACAAGAGAGCACATTCTACTTGCAAAGCAAGTTGGTGTACCTTATCTAGTTGTCTTCTTAAATAAGGCTGATCAAGTTGATGATGAAGAATTATTAGAATTAGTTCAGCTTGAAGTACAAGAGCTTCTAGAAAGTTATGATTTCCCTGGGGATGAAATCCCATTTGTTTCAGGTTCGGCCCTACTAGCATTACAAGCGGTAGAGAATGGTCCAAAAGAGCGTGGTGCAGATAAGTGGGTTGACCTTATTTACGACCTAATGGATGCTATTGATGGTTACATCCCAACACCAGAACGTGATACTGAAAAAACATTCTTAATGGCTATCGAAGATGTTTTCTCAATTACTGGTCGTGGTACAGTAGCTACAGGTCGTATTGAAAGAGGTTCTATTTCCGTTGGAGATGCCGTAGAATTAGTAGGACTAAAAGATACTAAAGCAACGACTGTTACTGGTATTGAGATGTTCCAAAAAACTCTTGATCAAGGTATGGCTGGTGACAACGTAGGTATCCTTATTCGTGGTATTCAAAAAGATGAAATCGAACGAGGTATGGTTTTAGCCCTTCCGGGTTCTATCACTCCACACAAAAAGTTTGAAGCCGAAGTTTATATTTTAAACAAAGACGAAGGTGGTCGCCATACTCCTTTCTTTACAGGATATCGTCCTCGGTTCTATGTTAGAACAACTGACGTTACCGGTACAATTGTACAATTTACGGGTGACGATGGTAGTGTTGCAGAAATGGTTATGCCAGGTGACAGAATCAAAATGACAGCGGAACTTATTAACCCAATTGCGATTGAGCAAGGGATGCGTTTTGCTATCAGAGAAGGAGGAAGAACTGTAGGGGCTGGTGTAGTATCAAAAATTATTGAGTAATATTTACACAAAATGAGTTCATTACAACTACAAAAACTCCGTATAAGTATAAAAGCCTACGAATCATCTCTTTTAGACAGTTCGTGTACTAAAATTATCGACGCTGTAAAAGAAAGTGATGCAAA
>Ga0163111_10000911_pt1 | contig 17877 bp, 17 predicted proteins | sample CRUFie1St18metaG_FD_109645 | JGI IMG/M metagenome (GOLD analysis project Ga0163111, IMG submission 109645) | Marine microbial communities from the Costa Rica Dome - CRUD Field 142mm St18 metaG | ecosystem: Environmental > Aquatic > Marine > Oceanic > Photic zone | place: Costa Rica: the Eastern...
CGGCAGCCGCCGTCCTGCCCGTTCTCGCGCTGAAGGTGGTCAAGTATCAGCTTGCTCCGGCCCCGTACCAGGTTGTTCAGCTGTACGAACGCCGGAGGAAAAACGGCTGAAAACGTCAACCCGTTCGGGCTGCTGGAGCGGGCGAGTAGCGGGCGGCGCTGGCGGCCGCGCGGGATTATAAAGGTATCTCGCAGGCGACCAGTAGAGAATTCGTACGCGATTCCCCCGTAAGGCTTTAGGAATTCCTTGCGATGGTAGGAATTCAAGCGCAGCGTCTTGCCAGCCAGGAATTCTTGCCAGCAGCCAGCGACGTAGGCTAGAATGTCGGACACGACGACGTCGCAGGAGGCCATTCAGCCTCTGCCTCTGGATGAGGAGACGCGGGCCTGCCTTGTGGGCGGCGGGCAGCCACTTGAGGCCAACGTGCGCGAGGTCTCGGAGAAGTGGTATGCGCCCAGCGACCCTCTCCGCGCCGCCTCCCGCCGCCGAAGAGTCCCGCCTTGAGGCCAATGAGCCCCGCCTCCCGCCGCGGCAGGCGGCTCCTGCCTGCCTTCTTGAAGGTGCGCGGGCTAGTGAAGCAGCACCTCGACTCGTACAACCACCTCGTTGACGTGGAGATGCGACAAATCGTCGAGGCGAACTCCGCCGTGCGCTGTGATCAGCACCCGGACTTCTTCCTCAACTTCACGAACGTGTACCTGGGCGAGCCGTCACTGGAGGAGGAGTACGACTCCGTGCGCACGTGGGACGCAGGCAAGCTGACGCCGCAGGAGTGCCGGCTGCGCGACATCACATACTCGGCGCCGATCAAGGTGGACGTCGAGTACTCGTACGGTGGTTCGGGCGCGCAGCCGAAGACGCGGCGCAAGGACTACGGCGTCACAGTCGGGCTGATGCCGGTGATGCTCCGCTCGAAGAAGTGCATCCTCCACGGGCGGACGTCTGAGGAGCTCGCGCGGATGGGCGAGTGCCCTCTCGACCCGGGTGGATACTTTGTGGTGAAGGGACAGGAGAAGGTGATCCTGATTCAGGAGCAACTGTCGAAGAATCGGATTATCGTCGACCGCGACGCAAAGGGGAACGTCCACTCGGCGGTGACCTCGTCGACGCACGAGCGCAAGAGCAAGACGCACCTCGTGTGCAAGCACGGGCGCTTCGCCGTCCAGCACAACACTATGTCCGACGACGTGCCGATCGTCGTCCTCCTGAAGGCGATGGGAGTCGGCTCCGATCAGGAGGTGCTCCAGCTCGTCGGGTCGGCGCCGCTGTACGCGCAGGCGATGACGGCGTCGCTGCAGGAGTCGAGCCGCCTCGAAGTGTTCTCGCAGCAGAAGGCCCTCGAGTATATCTCGAGGAAGATCCGCAATGTCGGACGCCCCGACTGGCACCGGCCGCGGCGTACGCGCGTCGAGGAGGCGCGCGACACGCTCGCCAACGTGCTCTTCGCCCACGTGCCCGTGGTCGGGTTCAACTACTGGCCAAAAGTTGTGTACGTCTGCCAGATGCTCCGACGGATGATCGCGGCGCAGCACGACCCGGCGTTCATGGATGACATGGACTACTACGGCAATAAGCGCCTCGAGCTCGCCGGTCAGCTCCTCTCCCTTCTCTTCGAGGACCTGTTCAAGAAGCTGTGCGCCGACCTGAAGAAGATTGCCACCACCGAGCTCAACAAAAAGCCGTCGACAAAGGCGGCGCCGTTCGACGTGTCGAAGCACCTGAAGTGCAACACCGTGATCTCAGCGGGATTCGTCCACGCAATCGCCACCGGCAACTGGAAGGTGACGCGCTTCAAGATGGAGCGGGCAGGTGTCACGCAGCAGCTGTCGCGCCTCTCGTTCATCTCGGCGCTCGGGATGATGACGCGGATCACCTCGCAATTCGAGAAGACGCGGAAGGTGTCCGGGCCGCGCTCGCTCCAGCCGAGCCAGTGGGGAATGCTCTGCCCATCCGACACGCCCGAGGGCGAGGCGTGTGGCCTCGTTAAGAACCTCGCGTTGACCACGCACGTGACGACCGACGACGACGAGGCGCCGATCATTCGCATCTGCTCGAACCTCGGAGTCGAAGACCTGCATTTGCTTAACGCCGACGATCTGCACGAGGGCGGCGCGCACCTCGTGTTCCTAAACGGCCTGATCCTTGGCGCGCATCGCCAGCCGGAGCAGCTGCTCTCGGCGATGCGCCAGCTGCGCCGCGCCGGCCGGCTGCGCGAGTTCATTTCCGTCCAGCTCCATCCGGTTCACCGCTGCGTCAACATCGCTTCCGACTCGGGGCGTGTCTGCCGGCCACTCATAGTCGTGGGCGACTCTGGCCGCGCGAAGCTCACCACGCAGCACATGGCCGAGCTTCGCGCGGGGTCGCGGTCGTGGGACGATTTCATCCGTGAGGGGGTCATCGAGTACCTCGACGTGAACGAGGAAAATTCCGCCGAGATCGCGGTGTACGAGTCGCAGCTCCTGGCGCGCGTGAGCGGAGTAGGCGGCGGCGGTGGCGATGGCCGCCGCCGCGGCGGCGGCGGCGGCGGGTACACCCATCTCGAAATCGACCCGCTGACGATCCTCGGCGTGTGTGCGGGGCTGATACCGTACCCTCACCACAACCAGTCGCCACGCAACACCTACCAGTGCGCTATGGGCAAGCAGGTGATATGGGCTATCGAAAGGCCCATGCAAGAGGGACCCTCTGCACCTCACACGCGCCGCCACCCTGCCCCTTCTGCCGCAGGCGATGGGCGCGATCGCACACAACCAGGGCGATCGCATCGACACCGTGCTGTACCTCCTGGTGTATCCGCACCGCCCGCTCGTCAAAACCCGGACGATCGACCTCATCGGCTTCGAGCAGCTACCTGCGGGCCACAACGCTTGCGTCGCCGTGATGAGTTACTCCGGGTACGACATCGAGGACGCACTGATTCTCAACCAGGCGTCGCTCGACCGCGGCTTTGGGCGGTGCGTCGTAATGAAGAAGCTGGAGTGCAAATTCAAGCGTTTCGCGAATGGGACAGCCGAGCGCGCGCTGGAGTACAAGCCTGCAGCGGTCGACGAGGGGCGTCGCGAGCGGCCGCCAAGGAAAGGAAACTTTTCGAAATTCGCGGTGCTCGAGGGTCAGGCGGACGGCATATGCGCCGTGGGCAAGCGGCTGCAGCCCGGTCATCTCCTCGTCAACAAGCACACGCCGCTCGATACGAAGAACAACATCCTCGACCGCCAGCCAGATTCGCTGCCGGACTCTCAATTTCGGCCGACCCCGCTACCATACAAGGGGCCGCGTGGCCACCACGACACCTACGTGGACCGCGTGATGCTCTCGGGCAACCGCACCGACGCCAACTTTGTCAAAATTCGCGTGCGGTCGACCCGGCGGCCCGAGCTTGGGGACAAGTTTTCGAGCCGCCACGGCCAGAAGGGAGTGATTGGCCAGATTGTCGCACAGCACGACCTACCGTTCAACGACAGTGGAATCGCGCCCGACATCATTATGAACCCGCACGGCTTCCCGTCGCGGATGACGGTGGGCAAGATGATCGAACTGATCGCGGCGAAGGCAGCGGTGCTCGACGGCCGCCTGCGTGACGGCACCGCGTTCGCGGGCGACTCTGTCGCGTCGTGCGGTGAGGTGCTGCTCCGCCACGGGTTCTCGTACGCAGGGAAGGACTACCTCACCTCTGGGATCACCGGCGAGCCGCTCGCGGCGTACGTCTTCGCCGGGCCCATCTACTACCAAAAGCTCAAGCACATGGTCATCGACAAGATGCACGCGCGCGCGCGCGGCCCTCGCCAGGTACTCACGCGCCAGCCGACCGAGGGGCGCTCGCGCGAGGGCGGGCTGCGCCTCGGCGAGATGGAGCGCGACTGTCTGATCGGCTACGGGGCGTCGATGCTGCTGAATGAGCGGCTGATGACATCCTCCGACGGCTTCAAGGTGCACGTGTGTGAGCAGTGCGGCCTGCTCGGCCACGCTGCATGGTGCAGGGCGTGCTCGACGCGCCAGCACCTCCGCCAGCTTGAGATTCCATACGCGTGCAAGCTCCTCTTCCAGGAGCTGCAGTCGATGAACGTCATCCCGCGCCTCAAGCTCACACCAAAGTAAAGTAGATTAGTCTTAAGATGTACTCGTACGATAGATAGTCACTCGACGATCTGCCACAGCAGCGTGATCACTTCGTTGTACGCCTCCCTCTTCGCGGGGTCGAGGAGCACTTTGTGGGCGACGGCCACCTGCTTGAACTTCTCCGCGGCCACATCGGCGTCGAGCTTCGTCTTGTCAGGGTGGTACTTGATCGCCATCTTCCGGTACGCCCGCTTGAGGTCGTCGTCGGTTGCATCGTACCCGACCCCAAGAATCTCGTAATAGTGGTGCTCCTGAGCGAGCATCGGCGGCGGCGGGTGCGACTCCTCCGGCGGCGCACCCGGCGGCGCACCGCCACTGTTGGGAGGCGGCGGCGGCGGCGGCGGCACGCCGTTGCTTCCGCGCGGAGGTGGGGGCGGAGGCGGCGCGGAGCTGCCGGCCGGCCCGCCCTGGTACTTGCTTGGTGGCGGCGGCGGCGGCGGCGGGGGCGCGGAGCCGCCGGCGGGGCCTCCCTGGTACAGGTTGCTCGGCGGCGGCGGCGGCGGCGGAGGGGGAGGGGGCGGCGGCGGCGGCGCGCCGCCGGGAGACGGCGGCGCGCCCGCCCCCCCCGAAGGCGTTGGCGGCGGCATACCCGACGCGGACGGCGGTGGCGGAGGCGGCGCGGAGCCGGCCGCGGGGCCAGTCTGGAACATGCTGCTTGGCGGCGGTGGCGGCGGCGGCACGCCACCGCTACCGCGCGGAGGCGGGGGCGGCGGCGCGGAGGCGGCCGCCGGGGGCCCGCCCTGGTATAGGTTGCTCGGCGGCGGCGGTGGAGGACGGGCGCCACCGCCGGTCGGCGGCGGGGGCGGAGGCGGCGGCGGAGGTGCACCTCTCCGCATGTCGGCCTCGTACGCTTCTAAGGACGATGACATCGAAAGCGAGCCGGTGTGCTGGGTCTAGAGCGCGCGAGAGCTGCGCAAAATGGGAGGGGGCGATCATGATGTATGCGTGAGAAAAGGCAGGACAGGCCAGGCGTGCAGCTCGGGCGCGCAGCTTGGGGATGTAAGCTGCGCGGTGTGGCGCGCGAACAAGCCGCGGTTCTCAGGGCGCTTGTGCATGAGGCGTGTGGGTAGAGAGTGCGGGTGCCGGGTTGAGACAGGGGCGCCAGCAGCGCGGCGGTGGCGCGTGGCGGCCTCCTCGCCACTTTCGGCAGCAAGAGCGTAAAGTACCCTCAGCGTGGATACGGGTACTGAGTCGCAATTCCTAGTACTACATAGAGCTACATAGAGTAGCAAACTCCAAGCTCGGACTTTCAAAACGGGCTTTCGTACCTCGCACGAGAAACTTCTCGCACGTAGACCGATCCGACCAGATCGGCGTTCGCCTTGCTGAAGGCCCGCGCCGTCACGCCCGCCAGCATCCCAGACAAGCCGGCTCCAGCCTCCGTCTCCATGAAGCTCCCTGAGAGGGCGGCGGCGAGCTGGCTCACGTCGTCGGCCATCTGGTCCGTGACTTCGCCACTGGCGAAGAGCCCCGACGCGGCGAGACGACCGAACAGCTTGTTGACGACGGCCTCGCCGCCCGGCACCGTGCTGGGGCCGGCCTCGTCACCCCGCGGCGGCCGGCCGAGCGCTGCGCCGAGCGGCCCGCCAGTCGGGTCGAGCGCCTCGCGAAACGGGCCGTCGGCCAGCCGCGCAAGCAGCTGCGGCGCGATCCCGCGCGAGAGCACGCCGCCGGGCGCCGAGCTGATCTGCTTCAGGACGTTGCGGATGATTTTATTTCCGTTGACCGTTGTCGCCGGCGCCGCCGCGCCGACGCGTGCGTCGCCAGCGCTCCTGCCGCGCGCGCTCGTGCTCGCACCCGACGAGGTGTCCGGACCAGTCGCTCGCGTGCCCGTAGCCGTGCGTCGTGTCGGCGCCTCCTCCGGCAAGACCCCGAGAGGTGACTCCGGCGCTGCCACCTCAGCGCGTGTCGCCCCCAACGCGTCGCGGCCCAGTGCGGCAAAGGTCTGCGCGACGAGCGCCTGCATCTGCGGCTCGACCGCGGGAGGCGCGCCCACCAGCTGATGCTGCTCCTGGTGCTGCTGCACGAGCGCTGACATGCCCTGGATGAAGCTGCCGACGTCATTGCCCTCACCGAATGCGGCCTGCGCGGCGGCAGAGTTCTTCGCAACCCAGTCGCGAGCTGCCTTGACGTGCGAATCGCGCAAACTCGCGCTCATGGCGGCCAGCAGCTTCCGCTGCAATTCAGCAAACAGAACACCGCCGCCCGGGTCGGGTGACGGCCGCGGCGGAGGCTGCGACTCGGCCGTCTCGGATCGCGGCGATGACGACGCGTTCGCGGCGGCGGCGGCGGCCGCCACAACGGAGGGCGCGGCATCGGACAAGACTTTGCCCACCGCGCCGTCCAGCATTTCCCGCAGGCTCGGCGCGCAGCCGCCGGCATCGGGCCGCGTGGCGCAGGTCGCCTCGCTCGTGCTGAGCCCTCGTACGCCTTCTGCCACAGCGCGCTGGACCTCCGCCTGCATGAGCGGCAGCTCAGCACGCACGACCTCGGCGCCAAGTGCAGTTCGATCTAGCAGCGTGACCCTGACCGATTCGACCACGATCTGCTGCTTGAGAGCGCGCGAGAAGCGCCGGGTGAGCTCGGCAATCACCGCCCCCTCGTCCGTGGGCGGTCGCCCGAACGCCTGCAGCAGTGTGAGGAGCATTCCCTAGGAATTCCTACTGTACCAGGTACCTGGTAGGAATTCCTACTGCTCTGTACCTGCAGGAATTGGACCTCTGCCTCCCAGCGCGCTGCGCTCTCGCTTCCTATTCGCGGAGTGAGGGCCCTCGGACGCATTCATGCAGGCGACGAAGACGTTCGCGTCGTACAGTCCGGCAGAGGTCGCACTGCGGTACCTCGCCGACCCCACGCCTCCATCGGAGGCGGTGCGCGAGGACTTCGACGCGGCGATCGGCTTTATCGACGTGTCGGGCTTCACGGCGCTCTCCGAGAAGCTGGCGAAGGAGGCTGGAGACGCCGGCGCAGAGCTGCTCAATCTGTGCGCAAATCCGCCGCCGCTGCTGCGCAGCCGCAGCCCGCCCGGCTGAGCCCTCCGCCGCCCCACGCACAGCTACATCAACCAATACTTTGAGAAGTTGATCAAGGAGGTGAGCAACTACAACGGCGACGTGATCAAGTTCGCGGGCGACGCGCTGCAAGTAATCTGGCGCAACCGGCCAAACGAGCCGCAGGAGAGCCTGGCGGAGCTCGTCATCCGCGCGTCGCGCTGCTGCCTCGCAATGCTCGCAAAGCACTCGAACTTCAAGCCGCGCACAACTGACGGTGCCGTTCTGGAGGGAATCGTGCTGAAGCTGCACATGGGTGTCGGCGCCGGCCGCATTTCGAGCTTCATCGTCGGCGGCCATGGCCCCTCGCTCGACGAGAAGAAGTGGGAGTACTTCATCGCGGGCGAGCCGATCCAGCAGGCGCCGCGCCTGCCACTGCTACCGCCGAACCCGCCCACGTAGCCAGTACCCTGACCCCCTCCCCTCACCTGCCTCAGCCCCTACCCGCACGCCGGCCCTGCAGATGTCCGACGCGGCTGACGAAGCGACATCGGGCCAGCTCGTCGTTTCGACCGCCGCGCACGCACTGCTCAAGTCGGACGCAAGCGTGACCCTGCGGTACCGCATCGCGGGCTCGACGACGAAGGAAAGGCAGTTCCTGCTCACGGACATAGGCGCGTTCGGCAATGGCGGCGGCGCGGTCGAGATGGGGAGCGGGCGCAACATGCTGCAAGCAGTGTCGGCGAAGATCGACGCGGCGGGCGAGGCGCTGCTGCCAGCGCTGCGCTGCTTCGTGCCCGCGGTGATTGACGAGCAGGTGCGCGTCGGAATCTCCGGCCTGCTATTGTCGTCGAAGCGCAAGCTGATCTCGGTGTTCATGAAAGTCATCGGCCTTGGACCCAACCCGTGTGAAGTCGCGTCGCTAGACACGTGCCAGACGGCAGTGCTCGCCGTGCAGGAGCAGCTCTCAAAGTTCGACGGCATCAACACGCGGTTGATCTGCGACGACAAGGGCGTGCGCTTCCTGATCGCCTTCGGCTTGCCCCTGCACCAGGACGACGATGACGAGGCGCGCGCCGTCAAATTTGCTGTCGAGGTGTACAAGGAGCTCAAGAAAATACCCAGCGTGCACGCGGCGGCGGGCACGCATACGTCCCAGGGCTTGCCCAGGCTGTCGTGCGCGATCGGGATGACGACGGGGCAGGCTTTCTGCTGCGAGGCCGGCTGGCCGAAGTACCGTGTCGAGTATACCCTCGCTGGCGCGAAGGTGAACCTCGCGGCACGGCTGATGCAGGCAGTTGGCAAGAATGAGGCGATGGGGCGCGAGGGCGTGCTCGTCGACGAGGGGACGTGGCGTGCTGCGAAGCTGCAAGGGTGCGAATTCGACGAGACGCTTGAGCCGATCAAGGTGAAGGGCAAGGAGGGGAAGGTGCGGATCTACCGCCCGCTTGAGCTGATGGGCCGCTCAGCGCGCAGCACCGAGATGGAGGGCTCGAGTCGTAAGGACCGCGCCAGCGCGCGCGAGGGATCGGTCGAGGCTGGCGTGCGACCAACGCGCGTGCGCTCAATTGGCGGCGGGCACGCTGTGAACACGCTGGTTGGCCGCGAGGAAGAACTAGCGCGGATGTACAAGTTGATCGACGGGCTGCGCGCCGACGCGAAGGCGGCCGCAACCTCGAGCGGCGGCGAGTCGGGTGCCCTCGTCTTCGTCGGCGAGAGCGGAATGGGCAAGACGCACCTCGTATCGGCACGGGCCACCCGTCCCGCGCTAGCCCACCCGCCCTCAACGCAGTCGCACGCCGCCCACGCCGCCCTCGGCCGCGAACACCGCCTTAGCGCCGCTAACGTCGTGGCACAAGCCCCTCTTGTCCTTCGGGCACCCACCCGCCTCCTCCCGCTCTCCTTCAGGTGATGCGTGAGCTGCACTCGCACGCGCTGCGCGCGTCGGACGAAACGTGGGAGGAGGAGATGGATCTGGTCCGCCAGGGGAAGGTCGACAAGACCCGCGACTACGAGCGTTTCATGAGAGCGACGGGCGACGGCGTGTGCAATGTCGGTCTTCTCTTCAATGCTTCATCCTTGATCGAGGTGACTGACCGGGTCATGTGAGCCAACGTGCGACTCCGTGCCATCTCACTATGCGCACACGTCCTCGCCCCCAGGTGACGACACCCTTCTTCGTGTGGCGCGCGATTTTCGAGCGTCTCTTCACCGACGCGACGCTGTCTCGCCTCAAGAAGCTGACAGCAACGGCGACGCCGGGAATGGGGACGTCGAACTTCATCGACGAAGCCTCCACCTCCGCCGGCCCCGGAAGCGACACCGCGTCGAAAGCGTCGTCGCGCTCGGATCTGTCACGCTCGCAACAAACAGCCGCGTACTACGGCGCCGGCACAGCCGCCGCCGCGGTCGGCGCGCCCGCCGCTGCTGGGCTGGCGTCCCGCGCCGCGGGGAGCAGCCGCGGCGTTGGCGGGCTGCCTTCGCCTCCGCCATCGCCGTCGCCGCCGCCGTCGCCGCCGTTGTCGGGCAGCAGCAGCGCGTCGCCCCAAGGCGGCGGCGCGGGCTCGTCCGCGTCGTCAGCGACTGAGCGCGACCGCGCGAACCTGGACCACCGGAAGCTGCCTGGACGGCGCCGTTTCTCGCTTCTCGGCGCGGTTGGCGCGCAGCAGCGCGAGTCGGCGCAGGCGGCGGCGCGTGGCGAGCGCTCAGCGGGCCGGTCCGAGCGCGCGCCAAGTGCTCCGAGCCCGGGGTACGACCGTCCACTCGGTGGCCCGGCACGCTTCTCGTCGCGCACGGGGCGCTCGTGGCACGAGTACTGGGCCGATGCGACGGCCACAGTCCTTGGATACCAGAGCTCTTCTGACGAGCTGCGGTATGCCATTCGTCCGCAGGCGGACTACGAGCTGTTTTCGGACGCGTCGATCGTTGCGCTCGCCCCGCTCCTTACGCCGGTCCTCCCGATCAACATCGAGGACAACGAAATCACCCGCCAGATCACCGGCGAGTCACGGATGGCCCAGGCGATCTCACCGCCGCCATTCGAACCGCGACGCCGATCGAATCTGCCGGCGCCCACCCGCGCACTATCACCCCACAACGCAGGCGATCTGGCTGATGGCGCGCGTTCTGAAGCTGAAGCTCGGTGGCGCGCGCTCGCTGCTCATCCTCGACGACGTACATTGGATGGACTCATCGAGCTGGAAACTCCTTGGCGTCGTGATGAAGGAGGTCAAGCCGCTCGTCGTGCTTCTCACCTTGCGCCCATTGCCCGACGAACTTCAGTCTCCGGAGTACAAGGAGGTGGCAAAATCCGCCGAGCGAGTCGTCAAGGTGCTACGACTCGAGCGCCGCCCCAGCCCGTGAGGTACCCCCCCAGGTCTTCCTGTATAGCTCTCACGCCGCGCTCGCCGATGCAGCTCGGCGGACTCTCCGAGTTTGAGCAAATCGAGAAGCTGCTGAAGGCGGAGCTCGACGTGGGCTCGATTTCTGAGGACGTCACGTCCTTCATCCTGGAAAAGTCCAACGGAAATCCACTGTGGGCGAAAGAATTTGTCAAGGCCATGTGCGAGGAGGAGCTCGTAACGATTGACGAGCCGTCGCCGGACCGGCCCCGACGCCATGCGCACAAGACCGATGAAAGGGAACTCACGAGCTGGAAAGCACCCGAGTCGGTCGAGACGCTGATCACATCTCGCATCGACAAGCTGAAGCCGCGGATGCAACAGCTGATGAAGGTGGCCTCCGTAATCTCCGACGGCAACTCATTCTCAACTGAGATGCTTCGCACGGTGGTGGCGGTTGCGCAGCTTGAGGGTGCCGTCGGCGACACGATCGCATCGATGCAGAGTGTGCTCAGCCAACTGTGCAAGGCTGACTTCATGACCCTCGAGCACGAGAGCCGCTCCCGCCTCGACGACGCCAAGCATGCCGCATGATGACTCAACCGGGAGCGCCCGCCGTGCTGCAACCCAACTATCAGCGCGCGCCTCCCCGCACGCAGGTACGCATTTAAGCACGCGTCGGTGCGCGATGTTGCATACTCGCTGTTGCCCGAAGAGCTCAAGGTCAAGCTGCACAGGGCGGCGGCGACGCACTACGAGCAGCTACTGCATGATCAGGCGGGGCAGCGCTCGGACTCGATTGTACGCGAGGGCTCGACCTCGAGCAAGAAGCGCGGCAACGACCTCGTCAACATCCTCGCGCAACACTGGAAGCACGCCGGCCAGAGTGCCGAGGCGGTTGCAAAGGCGGTGGATTATCTCACCATGGCGGGTGACCAGGCGCTCGCCAAGTTTGCGATCAAGGAGGCAAAGCTGCTGCACGAGGAGGCGCTCGAGCGCGCGAGACGCTCGGAGCTTCAAGTCGCGATCGATGCACGCGGCCCGCTCGAGCGACGGCTCGGCCAGTCCCTGCAGGGGATCGGGCAGTTTGAGCGCTGCCGCGAGATGCTCGAGAGCGCTCTTATCTCGCTGGACGGGGAGCCCGCCGGCCGTCGGCTCTCCGACCTTTCGGAGGCGCAGCTCTCCCGGAAGGAGCGACTGCAGCACGCCAAACACCTCTACGTCTCGCTCTGCGCCCGCCCGCCACAGCAGCCGACAGTCGATGGCGCCGGCAGCGTCGCGTCCGCCATGTCGTCGAGCGCCGCGAACTCAGGCGGCGACGACGCGCTAGCGGCGTCTGCGACTGCGCGCGTGCTCGCCCTCGAAAAGCGCCGCGCCGAGCTCGCGGTGGCGTACGAGCTGCTCGTGAAGGTGGCGATGCACGAGCACCTGACGGCTCAAGCGGGATATTGCGCGATGCGCGCGCTCAACATCGGTCTATCGCTTCGTGTGCTGCACCCCGTCGTCGCGCGTGCGTACGCCTCTCTCTGCCTCGTCGCAGCTGCCGCCGCATCGCCACGCGTTGAAATGTACAAGCAGAAGGCGCTCCAGGCGTGCCGCTCCGAGGGCGCTGAGGGCGGCCTCGGCCAGCTCGCTTACGCGCTGCTCGCGGCGGGGATCCACAACGCTGGCTTCGCTCGATGGCGCGACGCGCAGTCGAACTTTGAGAGCGCGGCGGAAATCTCCGCAGACCTGCGAGACAAGCGGCAGTGGGAGGAGGCGGTGGCACACCGCGCACACCTTGAGTTTTACCGCGGGAACTTCTCGGAGAGCAAGCGGCTGTACGAGAAGGCTCGCAGCTCTGGGAAGGAGCGCGGCGATAAGAACATGCTCAACCGGTGCAACGCGGGCATCGCAGGGATCCTCCTCGCGACGAACGCTTTGCAAGGCGCGCTCGACCTGCTGCGCGAGACGAACTCCTACGGGCAGCTCGCGCTGTGCTACCTGCGCAAGGGCGAGCGCCAGCAGGCGCTCGAGAAGGCACTGCAGACCAAGGACCGCTTTAAGGGCAAGCGCACGAAGTACTACGTGCTCAAAGGCTTCACGTCAACGGCGGAGGTGATTCTCAAGCTGCTCGAGGACGCGATCCTGCGCAGACGCCGCACTGACGCGCTGTCGTCGACCCAGTCCTTATCGGTCGCCCCCGACGGCTCCCCCGCGGGCCGCTCACGGCGCAACTCGCTCACGCGAGCGAACTCGCGCGTCTCGCGAGCCGTGGCATCGCGGCTGACGAAAGTGGGGCGGCAGTCGACGGCGATCGGCGACGCGGCGTCGGGTGGGCGCGGCGTGCAGGTCGGGGACCTGACGAAGCTGCAGGAGATCGCCGAGGAGTGGATCGAGAAGCTCTCGCAATTCTCGAACGTCTACGCCGTCGCCAAGCCGCGCGCGCTGCTGATGCGCGGCCAGCTGCTTCTGCTGTACGAGAGGCGCAAGGGGGGGATGAAGTCGCTGCGCAAGGCGCGCGAGCTCGCGCGGAAGCTCGAGATGCCGTACGAGGAGGGGCTCGCGATGTACGAGCTCGGAAAGCACACCGCCAACTCGGCAGAGGCGGGCCGCCTCTTCTCAGGCGCGCTCGATCGCTTCGTCGACGCGGGCGCGCTGTACGACGTCGAGCGCTGCCGCCACCGCATCGGCTCGCGCGCCGCCTCGCTGCACAATCACGGCTCGACGACCTTCTTCGGCTCGACGTCCGCGCACCTCTCGCCCGGCAACGTCGGCTCGCTGCGCGGCACCGAGGGCGAAGAGGAGGGCGAAGGCGAGGTGCCATGGGACGAGGAGCCCCCAGGGCGCGCCTCGCCGTCCGCGGTGTCGCCGACGGTGGCGGGCTCGGATGCTTAGCGGGCTTTAAATTCTTCGTTGTCGGCCCTCCGGCTGTACCGAATGGTAGGTCAGCTCGGGCGATTGTGGAGCATCAATCGCGGCATCGCGTGGCATGCTCACTTTTTCTGTGGCGTTCTTCATTTTTAGCGGATTTCGGAAAGGGCGAGTAGGATTTTCGCGCATTGTGGAAAAAAACTGTTACGTTCAAGCGCGTTCTCATGAGCCAGGCTTACCTCAACACCCCGACGCTCATCGCTCCAGCCCTGGCCTCCTTCACCCACCGCCACCTCAAGCTCGACGCTGACCGCCAGGCGCACGAGCTGCACCGGCTCGCCTCGTTGCGCAGCGGCGGCTTCCTCCTCGAGGAGCTCGCGGAGCTTTCAAAGCTGCTCGTGCTGGCATCACGCGCGCCGCACGTGGCGCAGCTCGTGCCGGTCCTCGCGCGTGTCGTCCGCCTGTGCGGCTCGGCCCAACCTCGCGCGGACCGCTCGAGCGAGTCGAGTCGCCAGCCGGAGCCGATCACAGCGATCCTCGATGCACTCGGAGCGCTGCTTGCGAGCCCGCACGATGCGGTGTTCGCCGCCGCAGGGGAGTCGCTCGAGGCCATCGCGAGGCGGCTCGGCGAAGCGCCCACCCAAGCCTCCCCGCCGCAACCGCCGCCGCTGGTGGGCATCCGCGCACTCGAGGCGTCGACGGCGCCGCTCGCCGCTCTTGACTGCCTGCTCGGCACGTGCGTCGAGTTCCGGCAGCGGATCCTCTGCCAGCTGCTCTCGGTGATCAGCCGGCGCTCGGCTGTCGTGTGCACGGCGCTCGTTCAGGAGCGCGCGCTGCAGCTCCTCGATGCCGTCGCCGCTCCCGCCGCTACTTCTGCCACCACCATCACTGCCGCACCCCCTCCTGCTCCCGCGGCGGCCGCCGCGGATCCCGACTCAGACGACGAGCCGCTTTCGACGCCTCCCGCCGACGGCTTGCCGAACGAAGAAGAAGGGCTGCTCCTGGGGAAGACGAAGCACGGCCGCGGCCAGTCGGCGCCACCGCAACTGGTCGCCGCACGGATCGAGAGGGCACGCACCGCGCTGCACTCGGCACCCCCGCACCGCGCCGCACAGTCGGCGTCGCCGCGCCCCGCGGCGGTCGAGGGCGGCGCGGCACGGGGGTCCGACGAGTGGCAGCCGTCAGGGACACGCGCGAGGCAGCTGCAGCTGCTGCTGCAGATGTGCACGCTCGCGCCACCCGCCGCTCATGCCGCACTCGCCACGCCGCACGCGGCAGCACTGCTCGTCGCGCCGCTGCGGGAGCTTTTCGGCGCGTCGACGAGCGAGTCGCACCGCCTCGTTCGCAACGACGCGGTCGCCCTCGGCGCCCTCCTCTCTCAGGCGGACGCGGGACCCGCTGCGCTGCTCGCGTCCGGGCTATACGGGCTCTACATCAGCGCGGCTATTGCCGCCGAGGCGCCGCAGCTGCTGCGGGCTGACGAGGTGGCTCCCCTCGCGCCGTGCGCCTCGGGGCGATCCGTGCACGACTTCGAGGCGCGGCAGGCGGTGAGTGCTCTCCTGCTGCGGTGCATCCAGCGCGACGACGCGTGCGCCGCCGCAGCCGCTGCATCGACACTACCGCACGCACTCATCCAGCAGCTTGACGCGCCGGAGGTGAGCCCCGGCTCGGTCACTGGAGGCCACTCCGGGTTGGCCGGCACCGGCGGCAACGATGAGGGCTCGGCGAGTTGGCTGGCGTCTTCCTCTGCACCGCCGCAAAACTGGCGGGCCGCGTGGGGCGCTGACCAACGGCGGCTGCTGCAGCTGCACGCGCTTGAGCTCCTCGCGGCTCTCGCGCCGATGGCGCTCGATAAGTGCGTCTCCGCTGGGGCTTGCGCGGCGGCGATTCAGCTGCTCGGGCGGCAGCGCGGCGCGATGCGGCGGAAAGTGGAGGGCGCCGTCGACGGCGCGATGGCGACACTCGCGCTCCTCACCCGCCTTGCGCCACTGTGTGGTGAGCGACTCCGCGCCGACGGCGCCGTCGGTGCGCTGTGGCCGCTGTGCTTCCCGAGCCCGCCGCCCATCGATGCACCGGTGAAACTCGCACCTCCGGCGCTACCACTCACGGACGCACTGCAGCAGCCGCGACCGCCGCCGCTCGGCCTTCCCGCCTCGGTGACGACCGTGACGCCGGCGTCAAGCACGCAGCCGTCGGCGCGGAGGGCGAGCATCCGCGCCGAGCGCGCGCTGGCGACCCCACGCGAGATGGAGCGGACGTTCTGGATGCTCGACACAAATCGCTCGGGCGCCATAGACCGCAAGGAGCTCCGCAAGGCGCTCGCAGCTCTCGGGTTCGACGCCGATCTTCCGGCGACTCGCGCAGCACTGGCGCAGTACGACAAAGACCTCGGTCGCACGATCGACCTCTTCGAGTTCACCAAACTCGTTCGCGGCCTAGTCTACGCGATAGATGCCGAGAACGCGCCGCCGCCGCCACCACCGCCACTCGACGAGCCGCCGCCGCAGCTGCAGTGCGAGGCGCTCGAGTGCCTCGCGCGGCTCGCCACTGAAGACGGCGCGCATGCTGAGCTATGCGAGCGAGATGTCATAGGCGTCCTCGTCACTCGCCTGCTCACACCGAGCGCCGTCGACGAGCGCGTCGCCGCGCGGGAGCTGCGGCTGCTCGCCGCGGTGAGCAGCCACCCCGAAGGGTCCGCGGCGGCAACGCGCGCAGCACACCTGCTCGAGAATCACGGTGCCGTCGACGCGATGCTCGCGCGACTGCCGCGGATGCCGATGGTGCTGCTACCCCTCGCTTTCTCGACGCTCGCCGACTGGTGCGCCACGCCCGCCCTCCTCGTCGAGCTTCTCAACTGGCAGACGGGCACCGACGCAGAGGACGATGCTCGGGCCGCACCACCCGGCGGCGGCGGCGGCGGCGGCAACTGCGATCGCCACGACGGAGGCGGAGGGGCTGGTCACGATGAACACCGAGCCGGCAGTGGCGGTCACGGCGGTGGGCTGCAGCGGCTGCTGCGCGTATGGGAAGCATGGGAGGAGCAGATGTTGGCGCTGCACAAGCCCGATGTTTACCTCATCAAGCCGGTGCCGCGCATCGGCCTAGGGCTGCCGCCGCGGCCTGCGCCGTCCGAGATCCTCGCACCACCGCCACCGCCGCCAGAGTTGCCGGCGTGGGCCGAGGTGTCGGACGGCCACGACGCCGCACTCGCGTCGGCGGCCGAGCGCGCGCTGTTAGGCGCTGCCGACCTCCGCGGCAAGCTGTGCGCAATCGTTCGTGCCGCGCGGCGGATGTCTGTTTCCGTGCCACCCCTCAGCCCCCGGTACGAGGCCCTCCTCGTGGCGGTGGAGGCGCACAAAGAGTTGCAGACGTGTCGTGCATGGCACTCCGTCGCTCGCGACGTTCACGCCGAGCGGATCCGCGTTGTTGCCGCTGACGCGGCGCGGCTTGAGACTGCGCTCGCGGCGGGAGCTCGGCGCGTCGAGGCGACGTGGGCGGCGCAGGAGGTGCTGTGGGCCGAGCGCGAGGCCGGGATGCTCGAGGCCGAGGCGGCGAAGGCCGACGGCTTCGCGGCGCGCGAGGCAACGCGCAAGTCGCTGGTCGCGAACAAATCGGTGCACGGCGTGCCCACGCTCGCAATGAAGCGGCGCGGCCGGGCGATCAAGGCAGAGATGCTCCAGCGTTGCTCGCGCACGCCACAGCCCCACTTGCTCACGGCAGATGTCGTCGCCGCGGCCACAGCGACTGCGGCGGTGCTCCAGGACGTCGCGTAATAATTTGATAATTCTTTTGTGTTATCGCCTCGAAGCCGTGGCGGCCGTGCCCGACTCGGCATCTTCGGCCTCGAGCTCGGCGGCCATCGCCGGGCGCTGTGAGAGGCGCGCCAAGTCGAGCGGCGTCAAGTCGAGCGCGGTCTGCCGCGTGTTGAGCGGCGCGTTGTAATCCAGCAGGAGGCGGGTGAGCTCGGGGTCGTCGACGACGGAAGAGGCGAGGTGCAGCACTGTCTGCCCGTTGGTAGTCACCACGCCAACGTCGGCGCCGCGCTCGAGCATCATGCGGACGGCGGTTGTTTTCCCATTTGCTGCGGCATATAGCAAGGGCGTCTGCCCGTCGGGCCCGCCTCTGTCCAGAGGGAAGCCCAGGTCGAGCAAGCGCTCGATCTCGATGATGTCACCCGCGCAGGCCGCTCGCGTCATGGGCTCGAGGTCGTCGTACCCAAGTACCAGCTGCGCCAGGAGCATGGACGTGCACACGAGATGGGTGTGGGCCAGACAGTCCAATTTAACGAACACGGTTCTACTCGTAACATGCCAGCACTGACTTTATCTCTTTAGTGCCGGTAGGAAGCTGCGGTGCCGTAGCTTCGACCGTGGCCACCTCCAGGCTGCCTCCGTCGCACCACCAGCCGCCCACGAGCGGCTAGATGGCACCTGGCACCGATGTATCCGACCTCCGCAGCATCTGCGACTGCTCGATCGCGAACTCCGACATGCTCGCCGCGCGCCAGCGGCGCTCTGCTGGCGCTCGAGACCACCCGTGGAACTTGACCGTGGATGTCGAGAGACGGGCTGCCGAAC
>Ga0163111_10000912_pt1 | contig 17870 bp, 13 predicted proteins | sample CRUFie1St18metaG_FD_109645 | JGI IMG/M metagenome (GOLD analysis project Ga0163111, IMG submission 109645) | Marine microbial communities from the Costa Rica Dome - CRUD Field 142mm St18 metaG | ecosystem: Environmental > Aquatic > Marine > Oceanic > Photic zone | place: Costa Rica: the Eastern...
TCTTCTACGATAAGCATGGCGCTTTTGTCATCTTGCTGCACTTTTAGTGTTATGGACTTCCCTTCTGGTGTTGCATAAATAGCATTGGTCACAAAGTTAACCAACACCTGCTGAATCTGTCCTGCATTACCAAGGAAATAGACATCCTTATCGGGTACTTCTACATTAAGTTTGTTTTTGTACCTGTGCAGGTTGTTCGTTAGCTTGATCACCGTGTTCATGGCGTCAATGGCACTAATTTGTGTATGCTTTCCTGAACCAGGATACGAAAAACTTCGCAGCGCTTTTACAATTTCAATAATACGTTCAATGCCCTCGTGAGATTCATTGAACATCTCTGTAATTTCGCTCGCACTTTCTTGTAGTGAAAAGCGTTTTTCCAGCGCCTCGAACTGCGACTCTACCTCTCCACCAGCAGTGCGACAAAGCTTGCCTATTTCTTCTAACGCGTGTTGATAATCGCTAAAAATTTCTTTTGCAACCACCGTATTGCTTCGAACATAACCGATAGGGTTATTGATTTCGTGTGCTATACCCGCAGCAAGTTGCCCCAACATCGCCATCTTGTCTGCACTAACCAGCCTTTCTTCTAGAAAGTCTCTGTCTTTTTTAACCGAACTCAATTCTATTTGCCGACTTGTGAGCTCAGTTTTTTTGTTCTGGTAACGAGACGTAATGTTTAGATAATGTTTGGTGGTATCAAGAACGTGTAGCGTTTCTTCTTCTAAGTGATCGTCTTTGGTAAGCAACACGAGCCAAGCGAATTCGCCGTCTGCCATTTCATGCATAAAGTGAAGTAGCCTTGCTTCTTCTCTTGTATCTGGTCGCTGCACTGCATTAACGCACCAGTGGGAATAGCTCTCGCGCAGTGTCAGAGGGGTTTCGTCTTTGAGAAGTTTGGCGAGCTCGGGAGAGCTATACCATCCATTTTCGTGAGATAGCACCTGGCTATCATCCCCCACCGTTAGCGCTTCACCTTCTACAATAAATGCTTTTCCACAATGGGCACCGCTAAATTCGACCGCCGATTCCAGCGCAGAAAATATAAAACTCTTACCCGGCTGAGCATTTGAAAGCTGTGATGCGGCACGGTTAAGGTACAACAACTCCCTTTCCCGCTGTTTTGAATCTTTTAAGGCTTTTCTTAGCGCTTGATTCGCTAAGTAAGCATCTTGTGAGTAGGTTTCAAGAAAAGACTCTGCGTTTTTACGCGCTATTTTTTGACGTTTAAGCTGTCGTTCTAAAGAGTTAACGCGGGCTTCCAGCGCTAGAATGCGCTCTTGTTCGGTGGAATACGATGTTTCACTCACCAAAAAGCCCTCCGTTTAGGGCGCCGCTATGAATTCGGGCGCCACGCTTTTCAATAGGGCCAGTTGAACCGCAAGGCTCTACGGGCGCTAATTAACTAGCCTATCAAGTAGTGTTAGTACTCTCTCACTGGCTTGTTCCATTTCCATAAGCTTAGCATCTGCCTCAGCATTGTTGCCATTTTGTTTAGCTAGAACGGCAGCGATACCGCTACTATGCACTTTTGCATGCGGCGCTTCAATCTCTCTGAATGCCGTTGTTTGGCCAATCGCTTTGTTAGCATTTTCACTATACCACTGCCCAAGGCGGCAGTTCTTATGATCGCCAAAGTCCGCCACAGATTTATTGCTGTAGCCGCACAGCACTGCATAAACCTCGGCCTTCCACACTACATGATCCAATTTTACTGTTTGAATGAACGTAGCAATTGCGCCTTCGCTAATAGTGGACTTCATACTGTCACAGTGTTGCACCATAACTTCGTAGCTGCCATTTAGCTGATTAATGCCGGTCCCTAGCTGCTCGTTGTTACCGCGCAGCTCATTGACTCCTGAAACCGCTTTGGAAGTAGACTGAATTATACCGTTCACCAGCTCAGATACTTCTGTTGCTGATTTGTTGGTTTCTGTCGCCAATGCACGTACTTCATCAGCAACAACACTAAACCCGCGGCCTGCATCGCCTGCTCGCGCAGCTTCGATAGCAGCGTTTAGCGCAAGTAAGTTAGTTTGATCAGAAATACTCGTAATAGTAGTAACAAATTTATTAATGTTATCTGCTGTTGTTGATAGCCCCGATATACGTTCGCTCATGCTGCCCATTTGGACATTAAGCCCGCTCATGTCGGTAACAATTTTGCTTAATGTAGTCGCAGAATCACTAAACAACTCATTAATATTAGCAACAGACTGGTTCTCAGCATCGATACGTTGATAAGTAGACAACACCGTTTCACGAATACCTTCTAATTGACGCATTGCATCAACAATGCACTTCATTACAACGGAATCGTTCGACGATGCATGCTGGCCGTTTGCAGCCTCAATGGCATTAATGAGTTCACTATTTTCTGCCTCTAAAACGTCAATTTTGTCTAAGGCTTCTTGCACTCTTGCTTCTAGTTTACGTACTTGCGCTTCTTTTTCTTCGTATTTACTGCGAGATACAAACATGTGTGGTTACCGATATGTTTTTTATAGAGTTATTTTGTTCAGATTAACAGATATCCAGACCATTTAACTATTAGTCTGAAGTAGCGTTATGCTATGAGTATCGGCGGAATCTTGAAAAACTGATGAAATAAAACGCTCGGTTGAGACGAGCTTTATTTTTGTGGCAGTAGATGCGGCTCTAGGGGCGGGCGACGGGCGCCTTTTTTAGGACCATACCACAACGTCAGATAGTCTAGGATAGCGGGCTCCGCATCACCTAATGGCCATAGCTTTTGCGTGTCTTGCATCCATCGAATAGTTTCAAGCCACCTCTCTCTGCTCATTGCGTTCTGTGTAATTAGTGAAGGCGAATGGCATGCGCTACAGTGTGCAACCACTAGATTATAGCCGGGCGCTACAGTAAGACCTGACTGGGGGTCAACAGACACAGTCGTGGCGTCAGCGGAATGCATACTTGAGCCGCTATTTTTATCGCTACTTTCATTGATGGCCGCAACCAGTGGTGTGCTAACTAACCCTGCCATAATAGAAACAAAAACGAATAGACGGCGCATGCGAGCGCTCCATATCTCAAACGCGTTACTCGGTACCATGTGTTTTACACAACCCGCACAGCAATGCGATGGCAGGCATTGTTTAAGTAGCCTTTTGGATTCCAGCCCGGCAATACCATAGGTTGTGCTTTTCCATTTTCATCTACGGCTTTTGCCCATATTTCGAAATAACCTTGTTGAGGAAAGGCTATTTTTGTAGTGAATTGCTGCCATGCATGTCTATTTACGGGAAGCGTGAGCTCTGCTATTTGCCACGTTTGTCCGAAATCAATAGATGTGTACACTTCAGCCACTTTACCCTCACCACTCCATGCATGACCGCGCACGCTTAGTTTCTTGGCCAAAGGATGATCAGTGCCCGATTGTGGAAAAGTAATGAGTGACTTAATAGGCATAGCTTCAATGATACACATATCTTCATCGGCTACTTTCGCCCCCGGAGCAACGGGTTTACAAGGGAGTCGGTACGCTTTGCCCAGCATTTTTGCACCGTCATGCACGCGGTCTCTGACCACTATCTTCTTAAGCCACTTACCAGACGTAGACGCTGGCCAACCACCAAAAACCAGTCGGAGCGGATAGCCATTCATTAAAGGCAGAGGTTCATCATTCATTGCCCATGCAATCAACGACTCATCTTCCATCGCTTTGTTTATCGGCACCCCGCGAGAAATAGCCGCTTTGCCCGGTGTACGGCTTAAATGCTGGTCATCACCATAATAGCCAATGTAAACAGCGCTATCTTTTACGCCCACTGACGTGAGTACATCTTTAAGCCTTACACCTGTCCATTTAGGGCATCCCACAGCTCCGGTAGTCCATTGGTTCCCCGTCGCTGCTGGCGAGAACTCGGCACGTCCATTACCGCCGCATTCCAGCGTTAGTTGGTATGAGTAATGTTTGAATTGGGTTTTGAGCTCTTCCAACGTGAAGGTTTTTGACTGCTCGGCCGACTCCCCTTCAATAGTAAGCGTCCACGTACTCGCGTCTGGCTTTTGCGGGGGAATACCATTATTCCTTACGAAAAATCGAGAGGCAGGCGTAACCGCATCATCAAGTAAGTGCGCTGGCGTTTCAGCGTTAATTGGCCGGTCGTTAAGTATTGTTAGCCCGTCTTTTCCCTCGATAGAAAAAGGCGTGTTCGACTGAGCAAATGCAGCGGGAATAAGTCCTGCTGGCATGAACTGACCGTAAACGACTTCAGCACCAAGTAGCAAAGACAGAGACTTCAGACCTTTGATAAAACCACGCCGAGTCAGCGCGTTGCTAGTTCGCTGGAAAACCTGTTCGTCGGCCTTTACAGGGTCCTTAGCGTACAGTTCGTGAAGGCCATGTTTTTCCACTGCTACCACCTCGTCATTGAGTGCTTTGTGTATTAAGAGTGCATTAAGAATAATTGTGATAAATCGCGCAAAAAATCCCACTATATTGCGAACAAATAGCCCAATATAAGCAGTGCAATCCACAGCGTTTCTGCCACAATCATCACAATTGGCAGCATACCGACTTCGGCTAACTTACCAAGGTTAGACTTCATACCGATTGCCGTAATTGAAACGACTAAGAAGAAGCGTGATATCTGGGTCCCCGTTTCAATAACTACTTCGGGTAGGGTTACAAAGCTGTTGAGTAACATAAGTACAATAAAGCCAACTAGAAACATCGGCATTTTAGGCACTTGCGCCCCGTCAGCCTGACTTTTGGCTTTGTAAAAGTGTTTAATGGCAATCATCATAATGAGTACCACTGGCATTAGCATGGCTACTCGTACCAGCTTGGTCAGTGTCGCCATGTCGCCTGCACTGTCAGACACCGAGTAACCTGCCCCCACAACTTGCGCCACATCGTGAATAGTGCCGCCTAAGAAAATGCCAGCTTCCGTATCATTCATGCCCAACTGCGCCGCCACAATTGGGTAGAGCACCATGGCGATGGTCGACATAGCGGTTACGCCAATAACCGTCAGCAACGTGTCTCTTTCGTGGTTTTCTCCCTTGGGAAGAATGGTGGAAATGGCGAGAGCCGCAGACGCACCACAAATGGCTACTGAGCCTCCCGTTAATGCACCAAAACGCTTTTGTAACCCGAGTAATTTGGCGAGACCCACTCCGACAATAATTGTTGTGAGTATGGCAGCGGCCAGCATAAGAGCGGTCTGCCACCCAAGTACCGCTAAGTCACCTAGCGCAATGCGTAGACCAAGCAGAACAACTCCAGCGCGAAGAAGAGTACTTGCCGTGAAATCGATACCACACGCACAGGGCGTATCGTTCTGATACAAAAACGATACGGCCATACCCAAAAGTAATGCGAACAACATAGCAGGGGCATTGTAATGCTCACTCAAAAAGAGCGCCGCCATACCGGTAATGGTTGCAATTCCTAGCCCGGGCCAAATATTTTTACATTTTACTGCTATATCGTTCATTTTCTTTTATCGCTCTGAGGCCACAAGCGCAACAAGCACTACGCGCTTTCGCTCGCCAGAATAAGGGCGGCGGCCATGCATTGCACGGTAATTGTCAACAATAGCCACGTCACCATCTTGCCACTCTAAGTCAAAGGTGTAAGTTTCAGACAGTTCTGCAACACGCTCTAAACCGGCTTTAGGAATTGCACTTCCATCGCCAAAAGTAATTGCCGACGACGGGTTTTCCCTTACGCCTTTCCATCCCATATACGCAGCTATTAGCTGGTTATAGAACACTTCTGAGCCATCACTAAGTTCGATAACCGCAGGTAAGACAGGCGTAATGGCTCTTAGACTACCATCCTCCAACCATTGCCAGGTGTATCCTAACTCTTTTAATTTAGCTTCTGCCTCTTCTAATGACTCAACGCTTAGCGTGCTTTTCCAGCTTCTTCCTTGGCCAGAGTTGGCATCATTGGCTGCTGGCATAGTAGTCGTATATTTAAGGCCTTTCTCTTTAAAGTCTTTAGCAAGCGCAGGATTTTCTTCCTTCAATGCTTCAAACAATTTGTCGGAGCGACACAAAGGCGTTGCTCCCCCCTCATCCGCTGCAGTCTTACAAAAGAAAAACAGCTTGCTAGGTGAAATAGGCGTCTGCGCCATTTCATGATGTAGAAAAATTTCTACGTCTTTCGGCGCTTCATTTGCTGTGAATACGCGCTCAGTAAAGTTAATACGCACGGCATTAGACAACGACTCCTGATAGGTAAAGTTAGGATAGCCGAAGCCTGCTGAGAAAACGTCAAAGGTCTCTGCGGAATCAATTGGAAACCCTCGGAAAAGTAGTGCTCCCGACTTTGCAAGTTTTGCTTCAAGCTCTGATTGATTTGCTTTTACAAATGCAACGGTCTCTTCTACCGTTGTACAACCCTCGTTGTTCACGACTATTTCAGGGAACACACCGCCGTTATAATTGTGCTGAGTAGGTACACTTGCGTAGGCTACCGCAGAGCTGTCATTGACGTTTTTCATAGCTAACTCCTAGTCGTAAATAGGGTGGAAACGGTTAAAGGCAGCTTCGCAGAAGTGCCCTGGATCGTTAAATCTGCGATTTACGTTCAATGCAGATATTGCCTGCATTTCACTGTCGCTGAGTGAGAAGTCAAAAAGTGCGAGGTTTTCTTTCATACGCTCAACTTTTGACGTTTTTGGAATGATGGCGTTACCGCGCTGAATTCCCCAACGCAAGACAACCTGCGCGGGCGTTTTACCATGGGCTTCTGCCGCGGCTTTTACTACGCTTTGCTCAAGCACTGATTCCGTCTGATCAGCCATTTCAAGCTCTAAATAAGATAAGGCACCTAGCGGAGAGAAGGCCGTCACCTCCAGTCCATAGTCTTTTGCCAAACGAATTAGTCGCTCTTGCGTAAGGTACGGGTGAGATTCAATTTGCAGCATGGCTGGCTTAATACGCGCATAGCTCATCAGGTCGTTAAGCAAACCGGTGTTGTAATTACACACACCAATTTGTTTTGCTTTTCCGCTATCGGCAAGCGACTCCATTGCCTCCCATGTCTTATGTAAAGGCACAGGCGCGAGTTCCATTTTAGGCTCGGCAGCATCAGGTTCGTAAAACCATTCTGGTGGATAACGGGTCTCGATAGGCACAAATTTCTGCGCTATCGGGAAATGGATCAGGTATAAGTCTACATAATCTAACTGTAAGTCTGACAAGGTTTTTTCTAAAGCAAGACCCACGTGCTCAGGGGCGTGAAAGGTATTCCATAGTTTAGAAGTAACCCAAAGCTCTTCTCTGGTGCACAAGCCTTCATCAATCGCTCGCTTAATGCCTTCACCCACTTCCTTTTCATTGCCGTAATCAGCGGCACAATCTAAGTGTCGATAGCCAGCCTTAATCGCTTGGTACGTGGTTTCCGCACATATGGCAGTATCGACCTTCCAAAAACCAAAACCTACCTCTGGTATCTTATTCATTGTTTCATTCACCTTAGAATTCGTTGCTTTAAGCTAGTACGGACTTTCTCTTAAACGTACTGCAAAGATAAAAAGCCGCGGTTTACTTTTGCAGTATGCTCTTGTATAACTTTAGCTTCAAACTTTAGTCTTGTATAAGACATAAGTTATTACACAGATATACCGATGTCAACAAAGTGTTAACAAACTTAATGAAAAGTTTGGAGTGCAATAAAAAGAAATGTCTAGCGGTGGCATAACAAGGTAAAGCGTTACCTTGTTATGCTAGGTGTTCGAGAGTCGGTAAGAAACAATTTGATAGGAACGGACGTTTAAAACGTTGTGGTTGAACAGTTTGGCGTTGATAGCAAAGGATTAATCAAGTTCAACTTGGTAATGGTAGTGGTCAGTTCTACATTTGCTTTCACGATATTCAATGAGTTTACCGTCAATAGACTCAGTGACGCGCGTAACCATAAGTAACGGCATTCCTTTTTCGATACCTAAGCTTTTTGCATCACTTTTTGAGGCCAAAACCGCTTTAATGCTGTCACGGGTCTTAAATACAGTTTGGTTATAGTCTGTTTGATAAAAATGATACAGAGTATGCGGAATATCTTCTCGCTTCTCGATGTCAGGAAATCGCTTAGACGGTAAATAAATAGTTTCAAGCATACAAAATTCGTTATCGAGAATTCGCCTACGCTTAAGCTTCACTACTTTGTCTTTAGCGGTAATTGATAGTGCAGTTTGGACACTTTCAATTGGCTCGACCAGCTCTTTACTTAACAGTTCAGCTTTGGGTAGGTCAGCACCTTTTCCGTCAGCTTGTAACGGAAAGAAACGAAACAGCGCATCTTGTGCCGTATGCTCAGAAACAAATGTACCGACCCCCTGACGACGGGTTACAATTTTGGTATCTGTCAGCAATGTTAGCGCTTTGCGAACGGTTCCTTGGCTAACATTGAATTCGTCAGCAAGCTTAAACTCACTAGGTAGCATCTCGCCTGGTTGCCAACGGCGCTCGACAATAAGCTGCTTAATGTATTCAGCGACTTGTTGATACAGTGGCTGAAAGGCAAGACTTGGACCGCTGAGTTTGTGATCGAATTGAGATGAAGACATGAACCCTAACCTAAACGCTTAATTTTTGTTGTTATATCATACACAAGAGTTATAGCGCACTTTTGATATAAATCACATACATTGCAGGAATTACACGTGATGCTTTTGGAAACACTGCTTCCCATGTTTGCGCTATTAGGGCTTGCGACACTGCTGCAGACCTTAAGCGGGTTTGGTTTTGGCCTTATGGTGGTATCAAGCTTTACGTTATTCGGCATCCTGCCGCTTACGGCGACCACCTTTATGGTGAGTTTTCTAAGTCTTTTCAATTCCATCAGCTTAGTAGTGAAAAACACGGAGCAAATAAATAGACGTGCTTTCACTATTATACTGGTTAGCGGTATACCCTTTATGGCGGTAGGCTACGCATTGTTGGAATACCTGTCTGTTGGGATGGCAACTTGGCTCAATTTACTGCTTGGCTTGGCTATTCTCAGCTGCTGTGGCCTTTTATTAATAAAAAGAAAGCGGACACAACCATCTGGTCGCGCATACGGTTTTTCTATCGCTGGCGCTCTAGGTGGATTGCTAGGTGGTCTTTTTTCTACCTTTGGCCCACCTGTGGTATTTCAGTGTTATCGACAAACCTGGCCAATTAATGAAATCAGGATAACGCTGCTGGCCGTATTTAGTGTTACCTCACTTATACGCCTTGCCATAATACCGTTTGGTACTTTGCCTTCAACAGAAGTGTTTCTGTCTGCTGTTTTTGCCATTCCCGTCATTTTAATTTTCACGCGATTAGGACGAATTCTCGCTGCTCGCGTATCCGCTGCCGCTGTTCGACTGTTAGCCTTAACCATGCTTGCATTAAGTGGCGTAACCCTTATTGTCCAAAATATCAGTATATAAGACGGCTTGATAGTGAACGCGGATCTAAATCTTCATAATTTTCTAATTGCAGATTGACACCCAAGTTACATTTCATTAACTTATGTCTTATATAAGACATGAAGGGTAATGTAGAAATGAGTAACGCGTTTTGTGTAAATGAGCCAGAATGGAACGATATTAAAGCCGCTGACATTACTGAGCAGCCCTTTTTGTCGGATGATAAGACACTTATTGTCCCCACCCAATATGGTGAGTTGAGTCTAAGTATTAGTCAGTTTGGTTTACGCATTCAAAGTGACGTAAATGCAGCAGATGATTTTGGTATGCTTACTCAAGCGCCGGAAAGGCTATCGCTAGTACTTTCCGGTGATCAGTCTCACAGCACCCTGGTAGCAGGCGACTATCGATTAGAAGTTTTTGCCGCACCTCTTCATTTCAAGCTGTATAAAAATGACGTTTTAGTTCAGCAAAGCGCCACCGACGGACACTTTGTACGTCAGCATCGCTTGCCGCCATTCGCTAAAACCGACAAAGGTTGGTTAGTAAGTTTAGAGCTTAGCTACGACGAAGCCGTTTATGGTCTTGGAGAGAAATGGGGCAAGCTTGATAAACGCGGCCAGCTAATTCGCTCATACAACCACGACGCTTTAGGCGTAAACGCCGAAAAGTCTTATAAAAACACACCTTACGCATGGAGTCCTGAAGGCTGGAATTTATTTGTGCACACTCCAGCCCCCGTCACCCATGGAGTCGGCTACGCACTTTGGTCACAGCGAGCTTACGTGTGCTTAGTAGAAGATAACCTACTCGACATGTTCCTGTTCCATCAAGACTCGCCAGCTAAATGCCTTCAAACCTACAGTGAGTTAACGGGCTTCGCACCAACGCCTCCAACATGGAGCTTAGGTGTAATCCTGTCTAAAGCGTATTATAAAGACGCCGACGAGCTACTCGCCGTTGCCCGCGAAGTGCGCGAAAAGAATATGCCTTGCGATGTTATTACCCTTGATGGTCGCGCATGGCAAGACACTGATACCCGCTTTGCTTTTGAGTGGGACCCTAAACGCTACGCCGATCCTCAGCCGGTTATTGATGAACTTAAGGCGTTAGGCTTTAAGATTTGCGTATGGGAATATCCCATGATTTCAGTGAAAAATCCCCTTTACAAAAAGGCGGCCGAAAAGGGTTGGCTGATAAAGGATAAACGCACTGGCGAAGCGTACCGCTATGCGTGGGACTTAAGCCCATTTGGCGAAGTACTTACGCCTTTGCCAGACTCAGGTATTTTAGACTTTACCAACCCTGAAGCTTACGAGTTTTGGAAAACGTCGCACAAACCTTTATTTGACCTTGGCGTAGATATGATAAAGGCCGACTTTGGCGAACAGCTGGAAGACGACAATATGCTGTCGTATAGCGGTGATTCAGGTAATCGTCTACATAACGTTTACAGTATGCTCTACAACCGCTGTGTGTACGAGGCTGCCGACGCTTACTGCAAAACAGGTCCTTTCCTATTTAGCCGTTCAGCTTGGACAGGAAGTCAGCGCTACCCATCACAATGGGGCGGTGACCCGCAAGCCGACTGGCATGGCCTAGCCGCAAGTATTCGTGGCAGTTTGTCCTGGGGTATGTCAGGCGGGCCATTTTTCGCTACCGATATAGGCGGGTTTTACAAAGACACCCGAGATGCAGAACTTTACGTAAGATGGGCACAAGCGTCAGTGTTTAGTGCCCACATGCGATTGCACGGTATTGGCCCTCGTGAACCCTGGTCCTACGGCGATGCCGCTTCCAATGCAGTATTTGAGGCCCTTAAGCTAAGATATAAGCTTATTCCATACCTAAAGGAAACCGCAGAAAAAGCATCACAAACAGGACTTCCGGTTCAGCGCGCCATGGCGTTAGCCTTCCCTGAACAGCCGCTTTCGCATGGTTTTGAACAACAATTTATGTGCGGTGATGACCTACTTGTTGTGCCTTGCGTGGTGCCCGGCGGAAAAATTAAATACTACTTACCAAAAGGTGAATGGATACGTTTTGGTACCGAAGAAGTCGTGCAGGGTGAGCAATACAGAGAAGAAATACTTGCGCTTAACGATGTGGCGGTGTTCATCCAAAAAGGCAGTCGCATTGTAATGGGCCCAGATGTTCAACATACCGATATGGATATGTCGAACACCACACATTGGCCAGCGTAGCGCATAGGAGCAGTTCATGGATATCACCCTTACCCTATTGTCATGCATGGCATTTATGGCACTGGTTGCCGTTATTTCTTACATGAAAACAAAAGGGGAAGTAAATACGCAAGACGGTTACTTCCTTGCAGGAAGAGGGTTGACCGGCACTTTTATTGCTGGGTCCATGATTCTTACCAATCTTTCCGCAGAGCAGCTTATTGGATTAAATGGCTCTGCCTTTGGGTATAACTTAAGCGCTATGGCGTGGGAAGTTACCGCTGGTATCTCTACCATTATTATGGCGCTTATTTTCTTGCCTCGTTACTTAGCGGGCGCTTTCTCCACCCTACCTGAGTTTTTACGCGACCGTTTCGACGATAGCGTTCGCAGAATGACGGTAGTTTTGTTTATGGTGGGGTATTCGTTAGTTACCATTCCATCGGTGCTTTACTCTGGCTCTATTGCCGTGCTTAGGCTTTTTGATGTACCCGGGCTTTTCAACGTAAGCTATGAGGTGGGACTGGTACTTACCATCGTCATAGTCGGTACGATTGGCGCTCTCTATGCCATTTTCGGTGGTTTAAAAGCGGTAGCCGTATCAGACACGATTAATGGAGTTGGCCTTTTAATTGTGGGTTTATTGGTTCCCGTTCTTGGCTTGGTGGCCTTAGGCGACGGCAGCTTTAGCCAAGGTCTTTCTACTATTGCTACAACGGAAACTGAAAAGCTCAATGCTATAGGTGGTCCCGACGACCCTGTTCCTTTTGGTACTATTTTCACGGGTATGATTTTAGCCAATTTGTTTTACTGGGGTACTAACCAATACGTAATTCAGCGAACCTTAGGCGCTAAAAATCTGGTTGAAGGCCAAAAAGGGGTGTTGTTCTCTGGCTATTTTAAAGTGCTTGTGCCCTTTATGATGATGTTACCAGGCGTGATTGCTTATCACTTATATCAAGACGAAAATCTTCAAACTATCGACCTTGCCTACCCTCATTTAGTAAAAGATGTACTCCCACAGTATTTGTCGGGTTTCTTTTTAGCAGTATTGCTTGGTGCGGTGTTTAGCTCTTTTAATTCACTGCTTAACAGTGCTGCCACCCTATTTTGCTTAGACGTATACAAACCCTTCAAAAAAGACAAAGTGAGCGACGAAAAGCTTATTCGCGTTGCCAAGATCACCAGTATTGTTATTGCTGTGCTTTCGTTTATCACGGCGCCGCTGCTTATGTTTGCCCCTGAAGGATTGTGGCAAATCATTCGCATATTTACCGGCTTTTACAATATTCCCGTTATCACTATTGTGCTTGTTGGCTTATTTACAAAACGCGTTCCTGCGCTGGCGGCAAAAGTCGCGATTATCTTCCACGTAATTGCCTATGGGCTGCTTAAGTTCGTATGGGAAGTCGATATTAACTTTATCCATATCTACGCCATTTTGTTCGCTATTGAATTGGCTATTATGTTGACTATAGGCAGGCTCTACCCAATGACTACTCCATGGCATTTCACTGCAAAGGCTGAAGTCAATATGACGCCATGGCGCTATGCCATTCCCTGCGCCATCGTGCTTGTTGGCCTTATCGCAACGCTATACCTGATGTTCTCTCCTGTAGGCTTTGTGAATGGACTAAGCAACGCGTTTGTCCCTGCACTAGTCGGCTTGTGGGCAACATGTTTCGTGGCAATTGGTATAAGTCTGAAATGGTGGCGAGTAAAGTATGAGCAAGGCTTGAAGCGCCTTGCTTCTCAGCACGCCTAACTCTTCTTCGTCATTTTTGTATAGAAAAAACACAAAAAAATTAACATAACGTTTGCAAACGGCTTAACAATTGTTTAACTTAATCACTCTTATATAAGACATCAGATGCAAGATATCTTTTATATAGAAGACCGTATTTTTAACGCTATTGAATTTTGCTACTGAAAGAATAATACGCGTAGCGCTGTACCCTACGCAGCCAGAATAAAAAACGAAACGCCGATTACTTGCTCAAATGCTTTTGTATCCGAATAAAGGTAGCAAGGTGTAAGTGAGGGCGTGATAAGCGAAACACCCTGGAGAACAACATGAATACAAAGAGATCACTCATCAGCAAGGCGGTAACCCTTGCTATGACATCTGGATTGCTACTTCACACCAATGCATTTGCGCAAGAGGCAGATACAGAGCAAGTCGACGCCTCAAAAGATGATAAATCATTTGAACAAATTGTCGTTACATCGCAAAAGCGTGTTCAAAGCATCAGCGATGTGCCCGTTGCTGTATCAGTGTTACGCGGTGACCAGATAGAATCTGCCTTTGCTAACAATGTTGAAAATCTACAAGCGCTTGTGCCTTCTGTGAGCTTCCGCAAAGGGACAACAACTCGAAATTCAGCCTTAACCGTTCGTGGTATTGGAACAATTTCATTTAGTATCGCCGCGGAGCCAAGCGTAGCCACGGTGGTAGATGGCGTTGTATTAGGGCGTTCTGGTCAAGCGTTTGCCGATTTGTACGATGTAGATCGAATTGAGGTATTACGTGGTCCACAGGGTACTTTATTTGGCAAGAACGCCTCTGCTGGTGTGGTAAACATCACCACAAAAGATCCTTCTCAGGAGCTCACAGGCAGTCTTTCTACTGAGTTTTATCAAGATAACGAATACCGTTTAAAAGGCACAGTAAGTGGTGGCTTAACCGACGACCTTTCAGCCAGCTTAACCGTCTTCCAAGGTAAATTCGACGGCTATATCGACAACGTTTACAACAATGAAAAAGTAAACGGCTATGACCGTGAAGGTGCCCGTGCAGTTGTGGTTTACGAGCCAACCAATGATTTAAAAGTAAAGTTCATTAGCGAAATTTACAGCGCGGATGACGACTGTTGTGCTGATTTAGAAGGCGTATCTAGCGGTCGAAATCCCGACTCAAAGGCAGCACCCAACAGTGAGACCATTGCCGACGGTATCGATTTAGAACAGCGACAAATTGATCATGACTTCGAATCTCGCACTATTGACGACCACTCGGCCTTCTCTGTACAAGTTGACAAAACCATTGGTGACTACACCTTCACGTCGATCACTGCCCAGCGCTCATGGGAAAATACAGAATTCCGCGAAGGTGATTTTACGTCTATTGCTGGCGACAGCGACCAGCCAGTATTTGGAGTGCCGTTTCAGCTGCATGACGTAGGTGAGCAAGAATGGAGTCAGTTTTCTCAAGAATTCCGTGTTGCATCAAACCTAGCTGGCCCATTCAACTTCTTAGCCGGTATGTTCTACTGGAACATGGATTCAGAGCGTAACTTCACTCGTGATGCAAGTTGCCAAAACAATAACCTTCAACTTGACCAAGCACTGACATTCTATGCGCAGAATAACCTGTCTGGAGACGCGCTGACAGACGCACTTTCTGACCTAGACGCTTACGCTAATTCACTAGGTGTGACATGTAATGCCAACGACATTGTGTCTGCCACGGCATTCATGAGCACTGAGTTTAATAACTGGGCCGTTTACGGAGATGGCACCTACGACTTAAGCGATGACTTACGTCTTATCTTCGGTCTTCGCTATACCGATGATGAAGTGTCTTACACTCACCGTCGTATAAGTAACGACGAATATGGACGCCGCGGTGTGGGCGTTCGCCCTGCGACCGAGAACACCGATGCAGAAGGTGTGGTAGATGAAACCAATTTGTCTGGCCGCCTTGGTGTTCAATACGATCTCGACCAAAATCAAATGGTTTATGCAACCTATTCTCAAGGCTACAAAGGCCCTGGTTTCAATGTTTACTATAACTTCAACCCAGAGAATGACGGACGCCCTATTGGCGCGGAAGAATCTGACGCTTACGAAATTGGCTATAAGTACGCAAGTCGCGATCTACTTTTAAATATCGCGCTATTTAGTACTGACATTGAAGGCTTCCAAGCAAACAACTTTGATTGTTCTGACGGCGCATGTATTACGCGCCTTACCAATGCTGGTGATGTGACGACCCAAGGCGTTGAAGTAGACTTTATGTGGAACGCAACCGACAACCTAACGCTAATCGGTGGCGCTGCATACACCAAGGCTGAGATCGATAGATTTAATTGTCCTGAAGAGGCAGAGTGTACCGACCGTTCGGGATTGGATGTTCCATTCTCACCTGACATGAAATACTCACTGTCAGCGGAGTACTTCATGGAAACAGAGCATGGTTTTGACGTTTACTACAACGCGTCTTACATCTATACCGATGAACAGTACTCTGACTTGCCAGGCAACACGGGTGAATTCAATCCTCACTCATTGTTACCTGACTACAGCATGCTTAACGCAAGCGTTAGCTTCTCATTCAAAGACGATGCCTTCCGCGTATCTTTGATTGCGAAGAACTTGCTTGATGAAAGCTACGCGACCACATATAGCGGCGACAACTTCCGCTATCAAATACCGCGCGATGCAGATCGCTATTACGGCGTAGCATTTAAAGCAAGGTTTTAATCTCGTTATAAATTAAAAAACGTGTGTGTTGAAAGGGGCGTGTGAACGCCCCTCTTTTTTGCACAACTACAGGCTGTTAGTCCCTGAAAATCAAAACAAACGCCTTTGCCCAAATAATAGTATTAATTTATCTCTTCGTGCTGGTGTTCATGAGAGTGGGCGTGTAAATGGTCATTATCATCACGACATGGCTCACCCGGCAACTCAAACTCTATCGTGGTATGAGCAAGTTCAAAGGGGGCTAAACGCTCGTGAACTTCCTTTTTGAGTGCTCTCAGTTTGTCATTGTCTATTGCACAGTTTATTACCACGTGTGCAGTAAGCACGTGCTGCTCTCCGTCAAGCGACCAAAAATGTACATGGTGAATTTCTTCAACGTGCTCGATTTTCAAAAGCGTGTTGCTAATAGCATTCCTTGTAGCCAAGTCAGGTGCGCCCTGTAGAAACAAAGACATAGTCTGCACAACATACCGAACAACATTGACCAAAATAAATAGCGTAAAACCAATAGATAAAATTGGGTCGAGTATAGGCCATTCAACAAAATGGAGCACAATGGCTACTACCAGTACCGCTACCCACCCCCATCGTGTCTTCAATTAAGTGCCAGTTAAGCACCTTTTCATTCATCGAATGACCGCCGTGGAGTTTATAAGCTGCAAATCCGTTCACGACAATACCGAGGATCGCTAATCCAATCATACCCTCTGTAACGGGCATTTCGGGGTTAGATAAACGAGGGATTGCCTCAGACAACACCCAAATTGAGCCAATCACCAAGATAACGCCGTTGATCATAGCTCCCATAAGGCTCAGCCGTTTGAAGCCATACGTATACTTTTCGGTAGATGCTTTATTCCCGAGCTTACTTAAATACCACGCCAGACCTATGGATAGAGAGTCTCCTAAATCGTGAACAGCATCTGCCATTATGGCGACACTGTTAGTAAGCCAACCACCGATGAATTCAATAATAGTAAAGATGAAATTTAGCCAGAACGCCCATCCAATGCGTGTGGAATCTGTGCCTAGCGCTTCAGCATGCGCACCGTGGTGATGGCCGTGATGCTGACCTTTATGATGATTGGAGGCGGTAGTGCTGTGATTGTGGTGATGCATAATAACAACTCACATGAGATCGTATATTGAGCTTAACGTGATGTGTACCCAGGTGCGAACAAAATATCGAGCACAGATCATTAACAAGTCTCTTAGATAATTTGTAAATAGTCAGTGAAACAAGCACCTTTAAATTTTAACCCACCCTGTAATACAACCTTATATTATTGTTTTATTTGAAAATAAACGAAAAACAACAAAAATAAGACCGACAGCCAAATGTTAATTTTTTGAGAACAGTATTGATCTTTATGTGTCAGTCGCTTAATGTAATGTAAGCGCTTTCAAACAGCCATTTTTATTTGACCTAAATTGTAAGCGCTTACAAAAAGCTTTTTGCGTGGCATTTGCCACTACATAAAAACCCAATTTCTTTAGATCAGGGCTGAAAACAATGACGAAAAAAGCATCTCAACTTTCGCGGATAGCTGCCGCGATCTCAGTCGCAACCCTATTTGGCTGTGGAGGCGGAGCAACCACATCTACAGACATCGACGTTGTTGATCCTGCGGCACCCGTTTCTGACTGGGAGCTGGTATGGAGCGACGAGTTCGATGGGAACAGTATTGACGATGACAACTGGACTCATGAAGTAAACTGCGACGGTGGCGGCAATAATGAATCTCAGTGTTATACCGACAGCGAAGACAATTCATTTGTGTCTGACGGTAGCCTAAAAATTGTTGCTCTACCCGCGGAAGAAGGAGCGCAA
>Ga0163111_10000913_pt1 | contig 17849 bp, 19 predicted proteins | sample CRUFie1St18metaG_FD_109645 | JGI IMG/M metagenome (GOLD analysis project Ga0163111, IMG submission 109645) | Marine microbial communities from the Costa Rica Dome - CRUD Field 142mm St18 metaG | ecosystem: Environmental > Aquatic > Marine > Oceanic > Photic zone | place: Costa Rica: the Eastern...
ATTTTGCTAGTGAAAAAATTGTAAAAATGTACAAGTCCCTGTATAAGAATATTTAATCTTTTAAAGAATAATATGATGTATGCAAACAGATATTTTGAAAGAAATTTAAATAAGTTACAGTTAACTATACTAATTTCCTTTTTTGCAATGCTAATATGGGATATTGCTCTTCCTGGATTTTCTATCATCCCCACTATAATTATTGCTTCCCTTGCAATCATTCTTGGTCTTTATTCAAAAAAATTATTGATTTCTCGAACCGACATAACATTAATTCTTTTTGGTTTTATGTTATTGGTTCTTTCTTTGGCATGCTTCCTTTTGATGCCTAATGCTGATATTTTCGAAGTACTACGAATGTTTAGATTTTTTATTGCAATGATTTCTATATGGATAATTTGTAATGTGTGGAATGTAACAATCAAAGACTCATTATTAATTATAATCACTGTTTTGTTAATTCATTCAATTGCAATGGGACTCCAAATCATTTCCTATGAATTTAAAGTTTTTTCCGCCTCATTTATTGGTATGACTAAAGAGCTATTTGTGCTGAGAAGTTTTGGTTTGACCGGTGCATACGATACAGCAGGAGCTTTCTTATGCATAGCAATTTTATTCATATACGCTTATAAAAACTGGAGCCCTCTTATTCGATATACATTAATTATATTTATTTGGGCTATAGGTTTTTCTACTGGGAGAACATTCATGCTTGCTGGCAGTATTATTGTCATCTCTCTCATGCTCTATAGTTTATTTTCATCTCGAGGTACTAGGGGTGAAAAATATGTTATCTTTCAAAGCATTATCTTAATAGGCTTTATAGCTGGGTATTTATATACAATTTTTAGTGACCTATTTCTTATAACTTTAGAACAAACTTTTGATTTAGATAATCTTGGAGGTAGTGATCAAAGAGATGCAGGATATTATGCGGGGAGCGCTAACACTCTGGCTGACACAAGTTCTTTTAATTTATCTAATAATATGGAGTATCTATTTGGAACTGGAAAAACTCTTGTTCAAAGTGATATCGGTTTTCTAAAAACTTTTTATACTTATGGTTTCATAATAGGTCCTTTTATGCTTCTTTATATATTTCTTTTGATTTATTTGGTTTACAGAAAATTCTTAAAGATGGACTTAAAGATAGTGGGTTTAACATTTTTTACAGTGTTCGTTATATACAATATAAAAATGCAGTCATTTTTCAGCTCAGGATATAGCGAAATTCTTTTGTTGCTTTTGTTTGCAAAGGAATCTTTTAGTGTTAAGTATAGCCAAATTAATAAACTTAATAATAGCTCATAGTCGGATATTCTATCTCTAAACAAGGTGATGCAATTAAATTCAAAAAGACTTAAGGTTTTCTGGTGTGCGCATTCAGAAAATCGTAATCATCCAGCTGATAGAAGGCGTTTTGGTTGGTTTATTAAAAGATCAAACATAATTGAGGTAAAAACTATTGAGGAGTCTGATATTGTTTATTTTTCGATAGCATCGGATTTATCACTAATAAAATGGCAATTAGAAAATAGAATTTTAATAGGAGCCGAAGAAAAAAAATTTATATTTGATTTTTGTGATTCTTTGTTGAGCATGTCAAATATTCAATCATTTCTTAGAGCTATTTTATATTCATTTACCAAGTATAAATATTCAATATTTTCTTTAAAAAGAACAATCTTGGCATGTTTAAGACTTTGTGATGGAATTGTCGTTTCATCATATGAACAAGAACAAATTATTAAGAAAATTAATCATAATGTTCATGTGCTTCCAGATAGCTTCACTGATGAATTTAATTTCAAAAATAATCAACATAATAGCCATGAAATTAATTTATTGTGGGAAGGGCTTTCTTCAGGCAATAAAGATTGTTTTGAGCATTGTGCCAAGATAGCTCAATTGGTATCCAATAAATCTAAAAGACCAGTCAAAGTAACATTTATTACAGATCTAGACTATTACTTAGTATCAAATAAATATTTTAAAACTTCTACAGATAAAATATTAAATAAAATTTTTAGCCGATTTTCAGTTAGTTATAGCCTAAAAAAATGGACATTAGAAAATTTAAATTATGCTATTGCAAGAAGTTTTGTTGCTATTATTCCAATTGGAAATAACAAGATAATGAGATCTAAACCAGAAAATAAAATGATACTTTTTATGACAGCAGGAATTCCTGTTATTTCATCTGATACATTAGCATATAATCGTGTTGCAAATCTCGCAGAGCTTAATTGTACTGCTAAAGACAATGATCAATTTTCGAACTTGATTTGTGATCTATTAGATGAAGATTTATCTAAAACACATATAAGAAAAGGAAAGGAGTTTGTATTGGCTACGAGGAGTGAAGAAGTTCTGCTTAAAAAATGGTGGAATCTAATTAATTCAATATTTTAAAAAAAATTTTACTAAATTTGAGATAATTATAAAATACTAACCAAAGGGATAATACGTAAGGGAGATATTTATGAAAGCTGTCATTTTAGCAGGTGGTTTAGGAACCCGTTTAAGTGAAGAAACTGAACTGAAACCGAAGCCTATGGTGGAAATTGGTGGCATGCCCATTTTGTGGCACATTATGAAAATGTATTCATCGCATGGAATTAATGAGTTTGTAATTTGTTGTGGTTACAAAGGGTATATTATTAAAGAGTATTTTGCTAATTATGGTCTTCATCAATCAGATGTTACATTTGATCTTAAAAATGCAACTAATATTGCTCATAATAGAAGAGCAGAGCCATGGAAAGTAACTCTTGTTGACACTGGTGAAAACTCAATGACTGGAGGCAGATTACTTAGAGTGCATGACTACGTAAAAGATGAAAAAGCCTTTTGTTTTACATATGGTGACGGCGTTTCAGATGTGGATATAACAAGACTAATAGAATTTCATAAAGAACACGGAAAGGAGGCAACACTTACTGCAACATATCCTCCTGGAAGATTTGGCGCACTTGAAATTTTAAATGGAACAGTTAGAAAATTCATAGAAAAACCAAAGGGTGATGGCGGCATGATCAACGGAGGTTTCTTTGTATTATCCCCAAAAATATTTTCTAGAATAGATGGAGATTCGTGCACATGGGAAGAAGAACCATTAAAAAGCCTAGCTTCCGATAACGAATTAATGGCATATCAACATGAAGGTTTTTGGCATCCAATGGATACACTTAGAGACAAAAATCTACTTGAAGATCTGTGGAAATCTGGGAGAGCTCCTTGGAAGCACTGGAATTAAACTGGTTTAATTCATGTTACAAGGATAAAAGGGTTCTTGTAACTGGCCATAATGGCTTCAAAGGAGCATGGCTTTCTTTGTGGCTTAAATTGATGGGAGCGGATATTTATGGACTTTCATTGGAGTCGGAACATACTAATAATCACTTAAAAGAATTAAATATAAACGTAAAAGAGGCATATATAGATATTAGAAATTACTCTAAAGCTAGGCAATTTATTTTAGATTCAGATCCTCATTTTGTTTTTCATATGGCCGCTCAACCATTAGTTTTAGATTCATATGATGATCCAATTAATACTTGGACAACTAATGTAATTGGAACTGTCAATATTTTGGAAATATGTAGAGAACTAAAACACCTTTTAGGCATAATTGTTGTTACGACTGATAAATGTTATGAGAATTTTAGTCTTTCCAGGGGGTATAAAGAAACAGATATCTTGGGTGGTTCAGATCCTTACAGTGCATCTAAGGCTGGAGCAGAAATCGTTACAGCAAGTTATAGAAGATCATTCTATGAAAATCATAACTGTATTGTTGCTTCAGCAAGAGCTGGAAATGTTATCGGAGGTGGAGACTGGTCTAAGGATAGGCTGATACCAGATTTAATAAGGTCAATACAAAAAGATGAAATACTTGAAGTACGTTCACCAAAAGCAACTAGACCTTGGCAGCATGTTTGTGATTGTCTTAATGGATATCTCCATCTAGGACAAAAGATTATTGAAAAAGATTTAAATACTAATGATGCTTTTAATTTTGGTCCAGAAGTATCAAGCAACAAGACTGTAGAAGAAGTCCTTACAATATTTTTAAAACATTGGCCTAATACTAATTGGAAGAATATCTCTAACGAAGACTTTAATTATGAGGCAAAACTATTGCATTTAGATAGCACTAAAGCAAAGAAGCTTCTTGGCTGGGAGCCTGTTTGGGATCTTTATGAATCTCTTGAGCAAACCTCAAATTGGTATAAAAATTTGCTAGATAGAAATGTTCTTCTCACTAAAGATCAGATTATAAAATTTATGAAAGATAAAAATAAGCATAATGAAATTTAAATTAATCAATACTTTCATAGATGATTTATTTCTGATCGAAATCGAGAATATTACAAATGACTCAAGGGGAATGTTCGCGAGATTGTTTTGTTTAAATGAACTAAATGAAATAATAGGTAAGAGAGTTATTAAACAAATAAATATTTCCAAAACCCTTGAAAGGGGCAGCATAAGAGGTATGCATTTTCAAAAACCTCCTATGTCAGAAATGAAACTAGTAAGGTGCTTAAAAGGAGAGGTTTGGGATGTAGCAATTGATTTAAGAGTTCAGTCTAAAACTTATTTAAAATACTATGCTACAAAACTCTCAGAAGAAAATATGAGAATGTTAGCTATTCCTGAAGGTTTTGCTCATGGATTCCAAACTATTAAAGATAATACTGAACTTTTATATTTGCATACTGAAATTTACTCACCAGAATTTGAGTCAGGTATAAGATTTGATGATCCAGCTATTAAGATTGATTGGCCAATGAATCCAATCAATTTGTCTAAAAGAGATATGAGCCATTGTTTAATTAACAAAAATTTTGAGGGTATTAATGATGAAATGTAGACACTGTCATGCCAATTTAAAACATGATTTTCTTGATCTTGGATCAGCTCCTCCCTCAAATGCTTATCTTGGGAAAGATAAACTAAACGAAACTGAATTATATTTTCCCTTGAAGGTTAGGGTTTGTGAGAACTGTTGGCTGGTTCAAACAGAGGACTATACAGATGCAGATAAATTATTTGACTCGGAGTATGCATATTTTTCAAGTACCTCGGAAAGTTTCCTAAAACATGCAGCTATCTATTCAAATAACATTATTAATGAATTAAATTTAAATAGTAATAGTTTTGCTGTAGAAATCGCTTCAAATGACGGATATCTTTTAAAGAATTTTGTTGAGAAGAATATACCATGTTTGGGTATAGAGCCAACAGATAGTACTGCAGATGCATCTGAAAAATTAAATATCCCAACTATAAGAGAATTTTTTGGTCAAAAGCTCTCAAAAATAATATCAAATGAATATGGAAAGGCTGATCTAATAATGGGTAACAATGTTTACGCTCATGTTCCAGACATCAATGATTTCACACTTGGTATTGCTGATCTCTTGAGCGAAAACGGAGTTGTTACTTTAGAATTCCCTCAACTCCTAAATACTATAAAGGGAAAACAATTTGATCAAATATATCATGAACATTTTTCATATCTATCTTTAACTGCTGTAAAAACTATATTCAATTCATCTGGCCTAAAGGTATGGAAAGTAGAGGAATTAAAAACTCATGGAGGCAGTTTACGTGTTTATGGATGTCATCTTAAATCAACAGCCTATGATGTTTGTCAGTCTGTTAATAATCAGCTTGAAAAAGAAGAAGAGTTTGGACTAAAAAAACTTCAAACTTATTATAATTTTCAATTAGAGGCAGAAAAGATAAAAGAGGACTTCATTATTTTTTTAAATGAACAAAAAAGAACTGGAAAAAGAGTAGTTGCTTATGGCGCAGCTGCCAAAGGTAACACTTTATTAAACTTTGCGGGTATTAAAAATGATTTAATTGAATTTGTCTGCGATGCAGCGCCTTCAAAACAAGATAAATTTATGCCCGGTAGTCATATTCCAATATTAGATCCTTCTCATTTAAAAAACATTAAAGTGGATTATGTTTTAATTCTCCCCTGGAATTTAGCAAATGAAATAACAGAACAACTTTCTTATTTAAGAAAAAATGGTACAAAGTTTGTAATCGCTATACCTGAACTTCTAATTTTCTAATGAGTATTTTGGTTACTGGTGCAACTGGTTTTTTGGGAAGCCATATACTAGATTCATTGCGAGATAGAGATGAAAACGTAAAAGTTATTGCAAGAAAAGAATCCAGCATAAAACTCAAACAATGGTCAAATATCGATGATATTTTTTTAACCGAAAACATCTTTTTGGAGAGTGAAGAGTGGATGTGCTCCATATTAGATGGAGTAGATAGAATTATTCATGCAGCATGGTATGCAGAGCCTGGAAAATATTTAACATCTGAATTAAATCTAGAATGTCTTTCAGGATCATTAAAACTTGCATGTGCTGCAAATAAAATGGGAGTTAAAAAGTTTGTTGGAATTGGGACTTGTGCAGAGTATCAAAACTCTAATAAACCAATGAGTATTTATACACCTCTTGAGCCTAAGCTCCTATATTCGGTATCAAAAGCTGCCTGTTTTTCTTTATTAAATAAATATTTTGAAGATAAAGTAACAGAATTTGCATGGGCTCGCATTTTTTATCTTTTTGGAGAAAGAGAAGATCCTAGAAGATTTATTCCATATTTAAGGTCCCAACTCTCTCAGGGCAAGAAAGCAGAGCTAACGAACGGAAATCAGATTAGAGATTTTATAAATGTTGCTGATGCTGCAAAGATTTTGGTTGAAATTGCTTATCTTGATAAGGTAGGTGTATTTAATGTATGTTCTGGAAATCCTATTTCCATTAGAGATTTAGCGTTATCTATTGCAAAAGAATATGGCGCAGAGGACTGTTTGAAATTTGGAGCAAGAGAACCAAACCTTCTAGACCCACCCTATATGGTAGGAATACCAAATATTTAAATTAGAAAACTTTTTTTTGGTTTGTATATAATATAAATTGGTTCAACATTGAAAAATTGATTTTTCAAGCCTTATAGTAGACTACCAAATGGAGGTAAAAATGTTTAAAAATAAAGTTCTACTCATTACTGGTGGCACGGGCTCTTTTGGAAATGCTATTTTAAGAAGATTTCTAGATTCTGATATTCGCGAAATAAGAATTTTTAGTCGAGATGAAAAAAAACAGGACGATATGAGGAAGCTTTATAAAAATACTAAGCTTAAATTTTATATTGGAGATGTAAGAGACTATCAATCAGTTTTAAATGTTGTGCGGGGTGTTGACTATATATTTCATGCAGCGGCGTTAAAACAAGTTCCATCTTGCGAGTTTTATCCATTGGAAGCTGTCAAAACTAATGTACTAGGTACAGAAAATGTTCTTGAAGCTGCAATTGTAAATGAAGTGAAGCGTGTTGTATGTTTGAGCACTGATAAAGCAGTTTATCCGATAAATGCAATGGGTACATCAAAAGCAATGATGGAGAAAGTTATTGTTGCAAAGTCTAGAAATATTAATGATGATAAAACTATTATATGTACAACTAGATATGGTAATGTCATGGCTTCTCGCGGTTCTGTAATTCCATTATTTTTTCGTCAGATCTTTAACAATAAACCTATAAGTATTACAGATCCAAAAATGACAAGATTTATGATGACTTTGGATGATGCAGTTGATCTTGTTTTACACGCTTTTAAAAATGGAAATAATGGAGACATATTTGTTCAAAAAGCTCCAGCAGCAACAATTGATATACTAGTCAAAGCACTTCTTCAGATTACCAGCAAAAAAGATTATGAAATTGAAATTATAGGAACTCGACATGGTGAAAAGCTTTATGAAGTTTTGTGTTCAAGAGAAGAAATGTTTGCTGCTGAGGATCAAATTAAATATTTTAGAATTCCGTCAGATAATAGAGATTTGAATTATTCTAAGTATCATGACGAAGGCGAAAGAGACCTTGGTTTAATTGAGGACTATAATTCACATAATACGGAACAATTAGATGTAGATAATATGGTAAAGCTCTTATATAAATTAGATTTTGTTCCCGATATTGTCGCTGGAGGCAAAAATATTCCTGACGGAGTTTAGATGAAAGTAATCATTACTGGTGCTAACGGATTTATTGGGAAAAACCTTTCTTTCATTATAAATGAAAACGAAAAGCATGAAGTCATGGAAGTTACTCGCGACACATCAAAGAAAGTTTTTTTATCATATCTTAAAGAAGCAGACTTTATTTATCACCTTGCTGGAGTAAATCGACCAAAAAATGAATCTGAATTCAAAGAGAGCAATGTTGACCTGACTAACTTTATAACTAGTACGCTTAAAGAATATGGACGAAAAGTACCAATTGCAATAAGCTCTTCTTCTCAAGTTCATCTTGATAACATTTATGGAGCAAGCAAGTTAGAGGCTGAAGATCTGATTTCAAACTATTCAAAAATTACTGGAGCAACTAATTATATTCTTCGCTTACCAAACGTATTTGGTAAGTGGTGCAAGCCGAATTATAATTCTTTTGTTGCAACTTTTTGTTACAACATAGTTAATGGAATTGATATTTCTATTAATGATCCAAATTCAAAAGTAAGTTTAGTTTACATTGATGATGTATGTAAATTGTTGGTTTCTCTTTTAGATGGAGAACATAAAGGAGGATTAATTGATGTACCAAATGTATACAAAACTACTGTTGGAGAAGTTGCAGAAATAATATATTCATTCAAATCTTCGCGTAAAACGCTTATTTCTGAGCAAGTTGGTGCTGGACTTAAACGAGCACTCTATTCAACTTATTTAAGTTATATCACACCAAAACATTTTAGTTACGACCTTATATCTCACGAAGATAATCGTGGTGTATTTTGTGAAATGCTCAAAACAAAAGATTCTGGACAATTTTCATTTTTTACAGCTCATCCTGGAATTACTCGTGGAGGTCATTATCACCATACAAAAACTGAAAAGTTTTTAGTAGTAAAAGGTAAAGCAAAATTTTGTTTTAATAACATTCTGACAAATGAAAAATATTCAATAACTACAACAGCTGATAAACCACAAATGGTGGAAACTATTCCAGGCTGGAGCCATGATATTACAAATATAAGCGATGAAGAATTAATAGTTATGTTATGGGCAAATGAAATTTTTGATCCAGAAAATCCTGATACTATGGAGGCATCTCTATGAGCATGAAAAAGTTAAGGGTAATGACAGTTGTAGGTACACGTCCTGAAATAATTAGACTTTCACGTGTTTTGGCACAATTAGATAAATATTGCGATCATATTTTAGTTCATACAGGTCAAAATTATGATTATGAATTAAATCAAGTTTTCTTCGATGATTTAGGTGTAAAAAAGCCGGACTACTTTTTGGCATGCGCGGATGAATCTGAAAGCGTTGCTAATACGATTGGTAACTTAATTACTTCAGTTGATAAAGTTCTTGAAAAGTTTAAGCCTGAAGCAGTTCTAATTCTGGGCGATACAAATAGTTGTTTGTCTGTAATACCTGCAAAGCGAAGACAAATACCAACTTTTCATATGGAAGCTGGTAATCGTTGCTTTGATCAAAGAGTGCCAGAAGAAACTAACAGGAGAATAGTAGATCATACAGCTGACATTAATCTTACATATAGTTCTATCGCAAGAGATTATTTGTTACAAGAAGGACTTCCAGCTGATCAGGTGATTAAAACTGGTAGCCCAATGTTTGAAGTATTGCACCATTACCTTCCTCAAATTGAAGCCTCTAACATTTTGAAAAAATTAAAATTAAAACCATCTTCATATTTTTTAGTGAGTGCACATAGAGAAGAAAATATTGAGCCTGAAAAAGCTTTTACTAAATTAGTAAACATCTTGAATACCTTGGCAGAGGATTATGATATGCCGGTAATAGTTTCAACTCATCCACGAACTAAGAATCAAATAGAAGCGACTAATTCTAAATTCCATAAAAATATTAATTTAATGAAGCCACTAGGATTCCATGATTACATTAGTCTTCAAGTAAATTCTAAAGCTGTTTTGTCAGATAGCGGCACAATTAATGAAGAATCTTCAATTTTAAACTTTCCAGCATTAAATATACGTGAGGCTCATGAAAGACCAGAAGGCATGGAAGAGGCTGCAGTTATGATGACAGGGCTTGAAGTAGATAGAATTAATCAGGGACTTGCAGTTCTTGAAGATCAATTACGCGGCCCTGACAGGACTTTAAATTTGGTTGGTGACTATAGTATGCCTAATGTTAGTCATAAAGTAGTTCGCATAATACATAGTTATACAGATTATATTAATCGAGTAGTTTGGAAAAAATATTAAGTCATTAATAATTTTATAAATAATAATGCGTATCGCTCTTTTACCTGACGAGTATTTGCCATCCGGAACTAGAGTTCATGCGAAGATGTTTCATGAACTCGCCTTATCTTTAAAAGGTAACGGCCATGATCCGGTTATTATTACTCCTGGAACACCATCGCAGAAATCTTTATTAGAAATTGATTTTATAGATGATATAGAAGTTTGGCGATTTAAATCAGGTTATACAAGAGGAGTTGGCATGATCAGAAGAGCGATAAATGAGTGGTTAATTTCATTTAAAGCTTGGAAAGCAATTAAAACAAAAGTAGATGATGAAAATTTTGATTTGTGTATTAATTATGCACCTACTATATTCTTTGGACCACTAGCAAAACGATTAAGACAAAGAGGAACATATATCTACCTAATAGTTCGAGATATGTTCCCACAATGGATCATTGATGAAGGAATTATTAAGGAAAACTCTTTTGCAGCATATTTCTTTAGATACTATGAAAAGTTAAATTATATGACCTCAGACTGTATTGGAGTTCAGTCTGAAGCTAATCTAGAAATTTTTTCTGCAAAATTTGCAGATTGTAAAAATATAAAAATTCTAAGAAATTGGGCATCAACAATACCCTTGCCGAAGAGTGACTACAATTATAAATTTTTAAAGCGCCATAAAATTGAAGATAAGACAGTTTTTTTCTATGGAGGAAATACTGGCCATGCACAAGATATGAAAAATATTATGCGATTAGCAAAAAATATGCAAAGTTATAAAAATGCACATTTTTTAATTATTGGACAGGGAGATGAGTTTAATTTGATAAAGAATTTGAAATCTAAATGGCAGCTGTGTAATGTCACAATTTTACCATCTGTATCGCAATCTGAATTTAAGAGTATTCTAGCAGTCATTGATATTGGCTTATTTTCATTAGCTTACAATCATACTGCTCATAATTTTCCCGGTAAACTTTTAGGTTATATGCTCGAATCTAAACCAATACTAGGTAGCATTAATCCTGGAAACGATCTATCTTTATTAATTAAAAGCTCAAATGCTGGTTATGTTTTTACTAATGGTGATGATGAGTCTTTGACCGATGCTGCAATATCACTTTTCAAAAATAAGGAATTGCGTAAAGAGATGGGTAAGAATGCTAGAAATTTGCTCTTGAATGAATTTTCAGTCGAATCTGCAGCTAAAAATATATTAAATTCAATAACTAGATAGTAAGATAAATGAAGATACTTCTGACAGGATATACAGGTTTCTTGGGAAGCGCGCTTTTAAAAAAACTTAATAATTATCAGGTATATCTTACATCTCGAAAATGTGATGAAAAAATATCATTCCCAATTTATAAAAAAGTTATTTCCAGTAGTGAGGATTTTTCTGATTGCTTGAATGGTGTTGAAGTTGTTATTCATTTGGCAGCCAGAGTTCATCAAATGAATGATAAATCTGAGAATCCATTGAAAGAATTTATGGAGACTAACTGCCATGGAACACTAAATCTTGCCATGCAAGCTGCCAAAGCAGGTGTAAAGCGTTTTATTTTTGTAAGTTCGATTAAAGTTAATGGTGAAAGATCAAATCCAGGTAAGCCATTTAGATTTGATGATCCTATTCATCCCTCAGATCCATATGGAATTTCAAAAGCTAATGCAGAAGAAGGACTTTTGAAAATTGCAAAAGATACAAAACTTGAGGTCACTATCATTAGGCCTCCATTAATTTATGGGCCAAATGTAAAAGCAAATTTTGCATCTATGCTTAAGCTGGCAAAAATAAACTTTCCTGTACCGCTTGGATCCATAAAAAATAAAAGGAGCTTTGTTGGTATTGACAATTTAGTAGATTTGATAATTACTTGTATCAATCACTGTAAAGCTGGAAACCAGATTTTTCTTGTCAGTGATAATAATGATGTGTCGACATCTAAACTCTATTCCTTAATGGCTCAGGCTTATGGAAATAAACCTAGACTAATTAGTATTAGTACTAAATTTTTGAAACTAATTGGCCTATTGCTTGGCAAGAAAGAGGCTATTAATCGTTTATGTGAAGATTTAAGAGTAGATATATGGCACACTAAAAAAACCCTTAATTGGTCTCCGGTGGTTTCCTTAGAGGATGGTATAAAAAATTGTGTAGCAGACAAAAATTATAAAAAATAAAATAGGAATAATTATGGATTCATTATCGATGATTGGGAGAGATAAAGCACTTTTTCATTCAGATATTACTGCTGAGTATAATTTATTGAAAGACTGTGTAAACGAATCTCGATTTTTAGTTATAGGTGGAGCAGGAACCATAGGCCAGGCGGTAACTAAAGAAATTTTTAAAAGAGATCCAAAGGCGCTTCATGTTGTAGATATATCAGAAAATAATATGGTTGAACTTGTTCGTGATCTTAGAAGCACAATAGGTTATGGATCTGGAGAATTTAAAACATTTGCTATCGATTGTGGCCATACTGAATTTGAAGCACTTATGAAAGCAGAAGGCCCTTATGACTATATTTTTAATTTATCTGCATTAAAACATGTCAGAAGCGAAAAAGATCCATTTACACTAATGCGAATGATAATGGTGAATGTATTTAATACAGTGAAGACCGTACAAATAGCCAAAGAAATGAATGCCAAAAACTATTTCTGTGTATCTACCGATAAAGCAGCTAATCCAGTTAATATGATGGGTGCAAGCAAGCGTATTATGGAACTATTCTTGATGCGTGAAAGCCTTAATCAAAAAATTACAATGGCAAGGTTTGCAAATGTGGCATTTTCTGACGGGTCATTATTACATGGTTTTAATCAAAGATTTAATAAAAAACAACCATTTTCAGCCCCAAATGATGTAAGACGTTATTTTATAACCTCACAAGAGTCAGGTGAATTATGTTTATTGGCAGGATTATTAGGACATAATCGCGATATTCTTTTTCCAAAATTAAGTGAGAAATTAAACTTAATTACATTTTCTGATATTGCTATGCGTTATCTTCGTGAGAGAGGGTTTGAACCGCACGAATGCGACACTGAAGACGAAGCTAGAGATAAAATTAAAAGTTTGATAGTTGAAAAAAAGTGGCCATGTTATTTTTTTAGAAGTGATACAACTGGCGAAAAAGATTTTGAAGAATTTTTTACTGATAAAGAGGATTTAGATATGGATAGATTTGAAACCATTGGCGTGATTCGCAATAAACCAGATTTTGATGAAAGCAAATTAAATGATTTTATGACTGGCATATTAGATCTTAGAAAAAAAGGAGAATGGAGTAAGAAAGATATTGTGAGGCTATACTTTGACCTTATCCCAGACTTCGAGCATAAAGAAACTGGTAAATATCTTGATCAAAGGATGTGAAAATGGAGCGATTTTTTGATATTTTTTTTTCGAGTCTTGCAATGTTAGCTCTTTCACCTCTGTTAATTCCAATCATCATTATTTTAAAATTTACAGGTGAAGGAGAGGTCTTTTTTTTACAAGAGCGCATTGGTAGAAGTGGTTCAGTTTTTAAGCTTTATAAATTCGCAACTATGCTTAAAAATAGTCCTAATATTGGGACTGGAACTATTACTATGAAAGGTGATCCAAGAGTTCTTCCTTTTGGAAAATTTTTACGCAAAACTAAAATCAATGAATTGCCTCAGCTATTAAATATTTTCTTTGGAGATATGAGTGTAATTGGACCAAGACCACTTACGCCTCAAACTTTTAGTTCATACTCTTTTAACACACAACAAGTTATCAAAAAAGTTAGGCCTGGACTTTCAGGAATTGGCTCAATAATTTTTCGTAATGAAGAAGAAATTATGCATGGAAAAAAAGCTTCTATAGAATTTTATGATAATGTTATTGCACCATATAAAGGCTTGCTAGAGGAATGGTTTGTAACAAAAAAAGGCATTCGTATATACTTTATGGCAATTTTTATGACAGTTTGGGCTGTAATTTTTCCTAAATCGAAGATAGTATGGAGAATTTTTAGGGACTTGCCTGAGCCTCCGCTTGAACTTCAGCATTTACTAAAATATAAAACATCCAAGCATTCATAATTATTATGAAAATTTATATAAAATGATCGTATTCGAAAATATCCACAAAGAAATTCCTTTTTTAATTTTCAAAGAAAAATATGATGCAGCTTTTAATGCTGGTCAAAAAAATATAGAAGCTATTTGCATATCATCTTACTCATCAGAAAATAAAGAAGTTCATGCAAGATATGTGAACCTTAAATTCGTTAAGGATAAAGAATTTATTTTTTTTTCAAATTATAATTCACCTAAATCTAGGCAATTCAAAACACATAATCAAATTACTGCATTAATTTATTGGAGTAGTATTAATGCTCAAATTAGGATGAAGGCCCATGTTGATAAAACTAGTATAAATTTCAATCAGGCTTATTTTGCAAAAAGAGATCAGAAAAAAAATGCTTTAGCGATTTCTTCTAAACAATCAAGCGCTATAGATTCGTATGAAGTTGTTAAAAAAAATTTTGAACATTCATTCAAACATAGCGATCTAACTAAATGCCCTGATTATTGGGGTGGCTATTCATTTACACCCTACTTCTTTGAGTTTTGGGATGGACATGAGCTTAGAATTAACAAAAGAGAAACTTACGAATGCAAAAACGGTGAATGGATTCACAGTTTTTTACAGCCATAAAACATTTGCGAAATTAATTAATTAGTATAAAATTCTTCATAAATTATGATATTCACTTTAAAATAATTCTATCTTGTTATTAAGTAATAATTAATGTTCTTCCATCAAACATACTTCTAAAAGGTTTTCTCATAGCTAGTTTAAAAAAACAATCAACTCCAATTAACAATAAAATCAGAGCAAGCGAAGTAATGCTGATTGATAGTAATGGTGAAAAAAAAGGTATTGTTAAACTAGAAGATGCCTTAGCTTCTGCAAATAATGCCTCCTTAGACCTTGTTCAAGTATCCCCATCAGACTCAGATCCTGTTGTATGTAAACTTCTGGATTATGGCAAACATCTTTTTGATAAGAAAAAAAATATTTCATCTTCTAAAGTTAAAACTAAAAGAAATACAACAAAAGAAATTAAATTCAGACCTTCAACAGATGTAGGTGACTATAATATTAAATTAAAAAAGATTAAAAGCTTTATTCTTGATGGAGATAAGACTAAAATAAGTGTCCGATTTAGGGGAAGAGAAATACTTAATAGTGATATGGGCCTCGCTCTTTTAAATAAATTAAGAGTTGAGCTTCAAGAAATTGCACAAGTTGATCAAGAGCCTTCATTGGAAGGTAGGCAATTATTAATGGTTTTATCGCCTTTAAAAAAGAATAACTAACTCAAATAAGAGTAACAATATGGGATATAAATTAAAAACACATTCTGGTGCCGCTAAGCGTTTTAAGAAGACAGGCTCATCTGTAAAAAGTAGAAGCGCCAATAGAAATCACATACTTACTAAACAGTCTACAAAAAGAAAAAGACATAATAGAGGTCTTAACAAATTAAGTGGCACAGTCTTAAAGATGGCCTCAAGATTAATAAAAGGGTAATATTATGCCAAGAGTCACAAAATCAGTTACAGCAAAAGCAAAACATAAAAAAGTACTTCAATCTACCAAGGGGCATTATGGTGCTAGAAGCAGATTATATAAGACAGCAAAACAATCTAATATTAAGTCTCTTCAATATTCCTTTAGAGACAGAAAAAATAGAAAGAGAGCCATAAGATCATTATGGATTGCAAGAATCAATGCAGGATCTAGAGAGCTAGGTGTTCCATATTCAAAGTTAATGAGCTCACTCTCAGACAAAAGTGTGAAACTTGATAGAAAGATTTTATCTGATTTGGCAGTATCAGATAACTCAACTTTTCAGAAGATTGTTGATATAGCTACAAAATAAGCCTTACCTAAATGTCAAAAACAAAAGACATTAATTTATCAAACTTAGAAATAAACTTTGGTAGTCACCATCCTATTAATAATATGAAAGATATTATTATGAGCCTATTAGTTAATTTGGGATTTGAAGTTATAGATGGCCCTGAAATTGAAACAGAAGAGTTTAACTTTGACATGTTGAATATCAAAAAAACACATCCAGCAAGACAAATGCATGATACTTTTTATTTAAACAATAAAGAAAATTTACTTCGCACGCATACTTCACCTGTTCAAATAAGGGGAATGCTTCAAAAGGAACCTCCAATAGCATTCATATCAGGTGGAAAAGTGTACAGGAAAGATGATGATGCCACTCATTTACCTATGTTTCATCAAGTTGAAGGTATTTATGTGGATGAGAATGTAAGCTTTGCAAATCTAAAAGATTTGATCTATAAAATTGTTCATTCTTTGTTTGGAGATGATATTAAATTACGATTTCGCCCATCTTATTTTCCATTTACAGAACCATCTGCTGAAGTTGATATACTATCTAAAGATGAAAAATGGCTCGAAATCCTTGGATGTGGTGTCGTAAATCCAGTTGTTCTAGAAAACTGTAATATTGATTCAAAAAAGTTTAGTGGGTTGGCTTTTGGGCTTGGAATTGAAAGAATAGCCATGTTGAAACATGGTGTAAATGATATTAGAGAATTTTATAAATCAAACTTAGACTTTCTAAATCAATTTAAATGAAAATTGCCTATAAACATTTATTAGATCATATTTATTCTCAAGCAAGTATTGAAGACTTATCAGACAAATTGTTTCAATTAGGCCATGAGCATGAGATTCAAGATGAAATATTTGACATAGAATTTACACCCAACAGAGGTGACTGCCTCTCCTTAAAAGGCCTTCTTCAAGATTTAAATGTATTCTACGATATCAAATTTAATGTAGAAAAATATGAAAAAAAAATTCCTCCACTAGAAATGAATTTTGTGAATAATGCAAAAAATGATTGCCCAAATATCTCTTTTTTAAAAATTGAAATAGATGGAAATATTAAAAAATATAACGACAAATTAGAAGGTTATTTTAATTTATTTGATGTAAATAAAAAAAACTTTTTTACTGATATATCTAACTATTTATCATATGAGATGGGACAACCAACACATTGTTATGACTTCAACAAAATTGATGATCGAATAACTTTAGAGGAGTCTAGTTCAAGCTATAACTTTGATACTTTACTAGATAAAGAGATTACACTTACCAAAAAGAATCTAGTATTTGTTAACAACAATAAAATCATAAATTTGGCTGGTATTGTTGGTGGCAAAGATTCTGCATGCACAGTTAATACTGATACCGTCTTGATTGAGTGTGCCTCTTTCAACCCAGAAAAAATCATTGGAAAATCCCTAATGTATGGAATTCAATCTGATGCAGCTTATAAATTTGAGAGGGGAGTTGACCCTGCCTGTCATGATGATGTGATTAGAAGATTTATATATTTGGTATCAGAGCATGCAAATATCAAATCTCTAGAGCTATATAAAAATACATCCAAAGAAACTACAAATAACATAATATCTTATGAACTAGAAACCATTAACAAAATAATAGGAAGTAACATAAATC
>Ga0163111_10000914_pt1 | contig 17847 bp, 13 predicted proteins | sample CRUFie1St18metaG_FD_109645 | JGI IMG/M metagenome (GOLD analysis project Ga0163111, IMG submission 109645) | Marine microbial communities from the Costa Rica Dome - CRUD Field 142mm St18 metaG | ecosystem: Environmental > Aquatic > Marine > Oceanic > Photic zone | place: Costa Rica: the Eastern...
CGATGGCTAAACTGATACTCAATCCTACAGCACTCCATAACGAAAAGCGTCCACCAACCCAATCCGAAATTGGGAAAATATTTTCTGAATCAATACCAAAGGCCTTAACACTTTCAATATTGGTTGACACTGCTACAAATTGTTTTGCTATGTTAGACTCAGATGTATATTTTAAAAACCATTTCTTAATTGTAGTTGCATTAGAAATGGTTTCTTGCGTTGTGAATGTTTTGGAAACTATTATAAAAAGTGTTGTTTCTGGGTTAAGCTTATTTAAAACCTCATTTACATGATCTCCGTCAATATTACTAACAAAGTGGATGTTTAAATGATTTTTATAATAGGACAAAGCATCAACAACCATTGCTGGACCAAGATCTGAGCCTCCAATACCAATGTTTACAACATCGGTAAAAGGTTTGTCTGTATATCCCTTTAATTCACCGTTAATTATCTTTCCAGAAAAATCTTTTATTTTCCCTTTTGTATTAAAAATACCAGAAATAATATTTTGACCATTAACCTTAACCTCAGTTGATCTTTTCTCTCTTAGTGCAGTATGAAGAACTGCCCTGCCTTCTGTTTGGTTTATTTTGTCACCATTAAAATATTTAGAAATTGCATCAGAAAGTTTTATTTCATCAACCAGATCTTGAAACAAAGACATGGTTTCTTTATTAATCCTATTTTTAGAATAATCAAGAAAAAAATCTTCCCATTTAATAGACATTTCAATTGCTCTTTTTGAATTAATTGAAAACCAATCTTTCATATGTTGATCTTTAATTAGTTTAAAATGGGATTCAAGCTTTTTCCATGCTGAAGTCTTTGTTGGATTTATTGATGTTAAACTCATTATAATTTTTAATTTATTGAATCTAGCCTGTTTTTTAAGGGTATTATATGTTCATTATATAATTTTAAATCACTTTCAGGAAGAGATTTTGCATTAGGCAGTTTTTGTTTGAATGGATCTACCTGTTTACCATTTTTCCAAAATCGATAACATACATGAGGACCGCTTGTGTTGCCTGTCATACCAATTTTACCAATAACATCTCCTTGATTAACATAATCACCAACATTAACTAATCTTTTGCTCATGTGTAAATACTGTGTTGAATATGTTGAATTATGTCTAATCTTTACATAATTACCATTACCACCTCTTTTCTCAGATTTTGTTACAGTTCCACTGGCAGTTGCCATAATTGGTGTCCCAATAGGTGCAGCAAAATCAGTCCCTTTGTGAGGCCGAACTTTATATCCATATAATTTTATTCGTCGTTTTAAATTATACCTTGAGGTTATTCGACTAAATTTCAATGGACTTTTTAAAAATGCTTTACGTAAACTATGACCATTATTATCATAATATTCACTGTTATTGATTGAATTTGGTAAAAGGTAATTAAATGCATAAATATCTTTCCCTCTGTGTTGAAAATAAGCAGCATCTATTGAATGTATTCCTGCATGAGTACTATCTTCAACAATAATTCTTTCCTTATATATAACTTTAAAATTGTCTCCCGGTTGAACTCTAGTAAAATCTATGCTCCATGCATAAATATCGTCAGTCATACCATAAATTAAATTATTTGGTAAGTTTAATGATTCCATTGTTTCTGACATGGAGCTAGTTATTATGCCAGAGGCTTTATTTTCGACTATTTTAACCTCTTTTTTACCCATTGATACATTTATGGAATCGCAAAACTCAACAATTAAATAATTAATTTTGTCTATAAGGTAAATAAAAACCAGAGGAATATTTGTTCCATCTTTTGAGTGAAGTAAAATGTATGGCTTCTCGGCTTTAAATTGTCTGGTGTCAAAAACCTTGTCTGTTTCCTGAGCAATATAGAATATCCTAGGGTAATTTAAATTGTTTTCATTTAAAATTTCACCAAAAGTTTCGCCTTGCTTTATAGTTTTATATGCGACATTGAAATTATTAAAATTGTATCCAAACTTAATATTCTCAATTAAAGGGGCCTCATCAATAATAACTTCTATTTTATTGTTTGATAATGAATTTAGCTGTATTGTGTTTAATACTAATTCAATTAATAATCCAATTATTAAAAATTTAAACTTAAAAAGAGAATGTTCAAAATTAAACTTCATGTCCCCAATTATCTATTTCATGAGAGTTCCAAAGATCTGGAAAAAATATTCTTTTTTGATATTTTGGATGCATGTACTTTTGCCATTCACTACCTCCAGTGGCTTGATTGTTACCAGATGAGGATAAAATGTAATGCTTTGCTGTATTATAGTGGCCCATAACCCATCTTATGTTTACAGTATAATCGTAATGGCGCATAGCTTTAATTAAACCTTTATTTTTTTTATTCTTATTGGAAAGTTCTTTATAACGAGTCCACAAATTTTTTGTGTTGTAAACTTTCATGAAAGAGATAAAATCTTGCTTATATTTTTTTTCGAAATCTTCAATCATTATTGTCTTTTCAGATGTTTTATAATTTTTTCCAGCAGCTTGCCAATACAAATGTTCGAATGCATTTTCAAATGGTGTTTCTCTGTCAATTATATTTCTAAATCTATAGTCGATTAAATTAATTAATTCGGTAGATGCAAATTCAATTTTTCTATATTGCGCACTTTGAAATCCGCTTCCAGGTGATAATGAAAGTCTAAATTTATTATATTGATTAACATCCATTCCATCCTTCATGATTTCAAATGAAGAAGTTAAAATATCAAAATAACGACTTATTCTGATTAACTTCTCAGTAAAAAAATCAACACTAAGAATATTAGATTCAGCAACTTGTTTAAGTTCCCATAAAATCATTTTAAAAATCAATTCATTTACTTGGTGGTATAATAAAAAAACCATTTCATCCGGAAAATTTGTACGCTGTATTTGTAAGTTTAACAATGAATCCGTCTGAATATAATCCCAATAATTTAAAGGTTTAGAGTAAAGAAGTCCTTCTAAAAAAATATTCTTATCTTGCCTTAATTCATCATATTTTACTTCAAGAGCTTCAATTAATTTTTTTGTTTTTTGTTTCATTTGAAGGTATTAAAGTTTAGTTTTAAAAGGAAATTTTAACCCTTTGAAATCTTCTAAATCTGATACTATTGACCCAACCCTAAGATCTGCCTTTATTTTTAAAGGAATTTTATTTTTATCAGCACTTACCCATAAAGTGACACTTTCTTCTTCTTTAAAAACACGCCCAGCCATAACATATGGTCTGAACTTCAAAGAATTTATAACACCAAATTTAGTCTTTAATTTCTCCTTACCTAAAAACTTAAGCCTAAACCCGAAAATTTCATTATCAAAAAACATATTTAATTTTATTACCTCTCCTATTTCTATTTTCTTAGTGTCAAAATTATTTCGAATAAAATAATATGCCGAAATCATGTCTTGTATATTTGACTTAATTGGTATAGCTTTCTTGGTTTTAGCTTTTAAGTCATTAACGATCGCTAAATTTTCATTATAATCAAATTCGATTATTCTATTTTTTGTATGTCCTCCTTCATAAATCTTTCTAATAAACTTATATGGCCTTAAATTTACTTTATCAAAATAACTTTCATATCGGTCATTAACTTTAAAAAATAATTTAATCGCACCAGTAGTCTTCCCCTTACCTACTACATGAAAAACAGAATCACCATTATAAAATGCATTTTTTACCTGTAAAGTTGAATATCCTGCTTTTACCCAGCCACTGTAGCTTATTTTGAACTTTAACCATTCGCCTGTTTGAAAAGAATTGTCAACTTGAGCAAAGATGTTTGCCCCAAAAAGAAAAGTAATTAAAATTAAAGTGCGTTTCATCAAATCAGATAAGTGCTTTTATCCTATACAAATTTGCAATTATTATTTTAATTCTAAAAGTTTGTTTATATGTAATTTAGAAAATATAGTATTATAGTGTCCCTCTATTTAATTGCTCTCTTTCAATAGATTCAAAAAGAGCTTTAAAATTTCCTGCACCAAAGCCTTTTGCACCCATTCGCTGTATAATCTCAAAAAATAATGTTGGTCTGTCTTGAACAGGTTTAGTAAATATTTGTAATAAATAACCTTCTTCATCTGAATCAACTAAAATGGAAAGTTCTTGAAGTGAGGAAATATCCTCCTTCATAAATTTCATATGCTTACCTAATCGAGCTGGAATGGCATCGTAATATGCTTGAGGAGGGGGAGAAAGAAACTCTACGCCATTAGCTCTTAATTTCTTAACTGTTTTGATAATATCATCAGTCGCTAGAGCTAAATGTTGGACACCACAGCCCTCATAAAAATCTAAATATTCTTCAATTTGAGAACGCTTCTCAGCCTCAGCCGGTTCATTAATTGGAAATTTTATACGGCCATTACCATTACTCATTACTTTACTCATTAATGCAGAGTATTCGGTATGGATTTGTTTATCGTCAAAAGATAAGAAATTTACAAATCCCATCACTTCTTCGTACCACTTAACCCATTTATTCATTTGACCCCAACCTACATTACCAACTATATGATCAATGAACTTAAGTCCAGAACTTGGAGGATTGTAGTCTGAATTCCATTTCTCATATCCAGGTAAAAACACCCCTTTATAATTTTTACGATCTACGAATACGTGTACTGTTTCTCCATATGTACAAATCCCAGATGATGTGATTGCTCCAAATTCGTCTTTGATTGTTTTCGGTTTAAAATATGATTTAGCACCACGCTTAATAGTCTCATTATAAGCCGATGTAGCATCATTAACAGATAAAGCTATAACTTTTACTCCATCACCATGTCTTCTTAAATGATTATTTATTGTAGACCTACTATTGAGCGGAGAGGTAAGAACCAATCTTATTTTCCCTTGCCTAAGAACATAACTTACTTGATCCCTAGAGCCTGTTTCAAGCCCTTTATATGCTAATGATTGAAATCCAAAAGCAGTTTTATAAAAATGAGCTGTTTGCTTTGCATTACCTACATATAGTTCTACATAGTCAGTGCCTAAAAGTGGTAAAAAATCCTGAGCACCTTCAAATATTTTCTCAAGTCCATAATCTACTGATTTTAATATTTTACTCATTAATAGAAATTTATTATTTATTTATCCAAGATTTATAATAATTAATGTCAGCGATTTTTAAAGCCTCTTCTGTAACTTCAAGTGGCTTAAACGTGTCTACCATAACTGCAAGCTCTTTTGTTTCAACTAATCCAATACTTCGCTCCATAGCGCCTGGGTGAGGCCCATGTGGTATTCCTGCAGGATGTAAAGAAATATGGCCGGGCTTAACATCATTTCTGCTCATAAAATCGCCATCTACATAATATAAAACTTCATCGCTGTCAATATTGCTATGATTATATGGAGCTGGGATGGACTTTGGATGATAATCATAAAGTCGGGGAACAAAACTACACACAACCAATGCACTAGTTTCAAAAGTTTGATGAACTGGAGGTGGTTGATGGATTCTTCCAGTAATTGGCTCAAAATCATGAATTGAAAATGCGTAAGGGTAATTAAAACCATCATATCCAACTACATCAAAAGGATGTGAGGCATATATCATTTCAATTATTTCATTTTGTTTTTTTATTTTTATTTTGAAATCTCCATTTTCGTTGTAAGTTTCAAGTTCATTTGGTCGCCTAATGTCTCTTTCACAATATGGCGAATGTTCCAATAATTGACCAAACCAGTTTCTATATCTCTTAGGGGTATATATTGGATTATATGATTCTAAAATAAATAATCTATTGTCATTATCATTAAACTGAATTTGATAAATAGTCCCCCTTGGAATTATTAAATAGTCTCCATATTTAAAATCTAAATTTCCAAGCATTGTTCTAAGTTTACCTGACCCTTTATGTATAAAAATTAGTTCATCAGCATCGGAGTTTTTATAATAATATGAGGTAAGAGATTCTTTTGGTGCTGCTAAAATAATATTACAATCATTATTTGTTAATACTATGGTCCTGCTTTCTAAAAAATCATTTTTGGCAGGGACCTCAAAACCTCTTAACTTATAGGATTGAATATTATTAGACTCAGCTATTTTAGGAGCAATACTATATCTATCACCAATAGATTTAACTTGTGTAGGACGTTGTTCGTGATATGAATTTGTGTATATCCCATCAAATCCTATAGTTCCAAAAAGTTGTTCATAGTAAAAACCTCCACCAGGTTTTTCAAATTGAGTGTGTCTCTTGTGAGGAATATTTCCAAGTTTGTGATAAAATGGCATTTTAAAAAATTTATATTAGAAGAATACGCAAAGTCGATAAGTTCAAATAAGGGGTAAATAAATAAACTTATTCAGGATTTCTCTTGAGAAAAAAGTGAAGAAATAATAAGAGATCGTTCCAGAAAAGCATCATATACAAATCTATGAAAAAAAAGTAACTTTTTTAAAACCAATATCCCAAATTCACAAAAACACCATTAAATTTACTTTGAGCAGACCAATGATATTTTAACTCAATTGGACCAAACATTGTTTCTAAACCATAGCCCAACGAATGTCCATAAAATTCTGATAAATTCAACCAGTCACCATTACTGAAAATAGAATCTCCTATGTTAGAAAAATTTGTTACAAAATTTAAATGATGTCGTTTTACAACTTCATAATCTATATTAAAATAAGTCTTTAAATAACTATTCCCTGATAAGCTAAAAAAATCATATCCAAATAAAGTTGAGTAATTATTTATTTGATTTCTAGAATACCCTCCAAGGCCGAAGTTTAATATTGAAACATTATCTCCACCTATTCGAAAACCACCTTCAAATCCACTCAATATTGATATATTATCATTAATTGAGAAAGCCTTTGCAGTTTGGATTTTTAAGCTAAGGAACTGACTATAATTATTATATTCAGATGCCGACAAATATAAATCACCATTTGATTGAAATAATCCTCCTGAAGTTGGGAAAAAGATATTGTCTAAAGTATCGTATTTCAGTTGAGTATTTAAGCTTATAAAATTACTGTTTTCAATCTTGTCCAAATCATTTTCTGAGGATTCAGCAGTTATCGAATTAGTTCGTTCTATTTCCAAATTATTATAGGTTGTTCCTATTTTAAATGAAATATCTCTATTTATTAAAGTCTCAACAAAAAAGCTCGTTTTAAAGTCCTTAATATTTATTGGCACACTGTTGTCAGAAACCTCAGTATTTAATCCTTCAAAAAATAAGGGATTAATATCATATTTGAATCCTGTGTAATTAAAATTAAATCCTATGCTCCAATAAAATCCTTTATCAATATAATAATCAAAATTTAACCTTGAATTATCACCCAGAATAAAGTCAAGAGATAAAACATCATTTTTCAGCAATAACTGTTTCTTAGTAAAATTTATTAGTACTGAACTTTTTAAAAGTTGATCATAATGAATGCCCAACTTCAATAATTTAGTATCTGTTGCCTCATCAATGTAACCAGTTAAATTATAAGTTTTTTCAGAAACCGGTGTAAATTTATAACGGAAACTATCAAAATTATTTGTAGCTAATAAATTATTAACTCCAGTATTAAAATCATCAAAACTTACTTTTTCATTTCTTCTAAAACGTAGTTTGCCAAAAACATATGAGTCTGTATATTTTTTATTCCCTAAAATTCTAATTTTATTAAAATTTAAAGTATCTAAAGATTTTCTCTTCTTCGATTCTCTTTTAAAATTTTGTGTTTTTGCAATAGCCTTAAGTTGATCTAAAAATAATAGAGTTGAAACTTCACCATTCTTAATTATCTCACCACCCTTATTGAAAGAGATAATTGAAAAATTGTCAATATTTGGCTTAATAAACATATCTGTTTGATCAATTTTTTTATTTAAATCATTTATTGACCTGAAATTATTTATTTGTGTAAATATATCTGATATCGTTTTTATTTCTTCTTTTGAAAGAAGGTTATCTTCCACACTTACTCCAATTATAAAATCCAAGTCCTTTTCTAAAAGGTAGTCAATTGGATAATTATTTGAAATTCCTCCATCCATCAGTAACCTCCCATTATATCGCACTGGTTGAAACAAGCTAGGCAATGTATTACTTATCAAAATTGCTTCTGCTAAATTACCTTTATCTAAAATTACTGGCTTTCCAGTTTCCATATCAGTGGCTATGCAGTAAAATGGAATTGGAAGACTATTAAAATCAGATATTGAACTTACATCTAATGTTAGCCTTGTAAATAAATTGAATAAATTCTGTCCTCTGGAAATTGAAGATGGTAACTGAATTTTAAAATTTTCTATTGGCAAAGAAACACCATACTTTTCAAAATTTTTACGTTCTTGGAATGTCTTTGAAGGTCTTGGAACCTTATCACCAAGTAATATATCAAAATCAATCCCTTTAAAAATTGAATCTAATTGCTTTGCAGTGTATCCCGATGCATATAACCCTCCAACAGCAGCTCCCATACTAGTTCCACCTATATAATCAATCCTAACTCCTAGACTGTCCATAACCTTCAAAACGCCAATATGAGCCAATCCTTTGGCACCACCACCACTTAACACTAATCCAACACGAGGATTTTCTGGAAGTTTATCTTGGCTAAAACACACCAAAGTAGCGAAAAAAATAAAACTTAATAATTTATATTTTAGACTCATTTTTTGAATTGAAATAATTGTAAACTCTTATTGCTTTTGATTTTCCTATAACTTGTTCTAATTCATCAATTTTAGCATATGATATTCTTTGTACTGACTTAAATGCCTTTAATAATTGAACTCTTGTTTTCTCTCCAATTCCACTTACAGTTTCAAGCTCAGAAATCAATGCAGATTTGCTACGTCTATTTCGGTGATGTTCTATTCCAAATCGATGTGCCTCGTTTCTTAACTGTTGAATTATTTTCAATGTTTCACTTTTTTTATCTAAATATAGCGGAATTGGATCATTTGGATAAAACAATTCTTCTAATCTTTTAGCGATTCCCAAAATAGCGATTTTTGAACGTAGTTCAAGCAAATCTAAACTTTTTAAAGCTGCAGAAAGTTGGCCTTTCCCTCCATCAATTATAATGAGTTGTGGCAAAGGTTTTTGTTCGTCCAATAAACGTTTATATCGCCTAAATACAACCTCTTCCATAGAAGCATAATCATCTGGCCCTTTAACAGATTTTATATTAAAGTGTCGATAATCTTTTTTTGAAGGTTTACCATTTTTAAAAACTACACATGCTGCAACAGGGTTTGTACCTTGAATATTAGAATTATCAAAGCACTCAATATGTGTAGGGATTTCTTTAAGTCTCAAATCAGACTTCATTTGTGTCATAATCCTTTTGACATGCCTATATGGATCGGTAATTTTAACTTGTTTTAATTTCTCAAGTCTATGATACTTAGCATTTCTTAATGATAAATCTATCAAATGTTTCTTGTCGCCAACTTTTGGTACTGAAACTTTAAAATTTGAAGGTAAATCCACTTTAAAAGGTAAAAATATTTCATTAGTTTTTAATTCGAACCTTTGGCGTATCTCAGTTATAGCCAATAATAATAATTCCTTGTCTGTTTCTTTAAGCTTTTTTTTCATCTCCAATGTGTGAGACCGAATTACGGATCCATGCGAAAGCTGTAAAAAATTGACATAAGCATAGGACTGATCACTTATTATAGTATATACCTCAACATTATTAATATTTGAATTTACAATTGTTGATTTAGATTGATAATTCTCTAAGATTATAATTTTTTCCTTAAAACTTTGGGCTTCTTCAAACTTGTTTTCATTCGAAAACTTCAACATTTCTTCTCTTAGATTTTTTTTAATCTCTCCTAGTTTACCATTTAAGATTTGTTTAACAAAAGAGATGTTTGCCTTGTATTGTTTTTCATCTATATAATCACTAGTCATCAATTTTGGTTTTTTTGAAAATCCCAAAACAAGAAAATTACCTTTATTTGAGTGTATTTTTAAAAAAATATCTTCATCAGAAGTATTGATTTGCCTCTGAGAAAAATTATAATTTTCTATTCTTATTGGATAAATTGATTTAATCAAATTTATAATTGTATTTGCAACTCTAACATTTGAATATGGGCCAAAATATTCTGACCCATCCTTGATTACACGGCGTGTAATAAAAACTCTTGGAAATCGTTCATTTTTTATGCAAACCCATGGATATGATTTATCATCTTTAAGCAATACATTATACTTAGGCTGATATTTTTTTATAAGATTATTTTCAAGTAATAATGCATCAGTTTCGCTTTTAACAATTATATATTTAATATTAGTTATTTTCTTGACTAATAAACTAGTTTTTGCATCATCATGTTTTTTTGTAAAATAAGACTTAACTCTCTTTTTTAAATTTTTGGCTTTACCAACATAAATAACTTTTTCATCAGAATCATAAAACTGATATACCCCAGGAGTTTCAGGAATTGTAACAAGTTGTATTTTTATAGCAATATTATCCATTTCATCAAAGGTATATTAAATCTTAATAATGTGAAAAATACATATTGAAATTCAATTATTCTTTTTTAGTATATTGTTTAAAATTTTGACCATTGGAAGATGAATATTGTAATTTTATCTAGAAACAGAAACTTATACTCTACAAAAAGACTTGTTGAAGAAGCTGAAGATCGAGGTCATTTTGTAGAAGTAATTGATCCATTAAATTGTGATTTGATAATTGAAAAGGAGAAACCTACAATATACTATAAAGATAAATACCTTGATTATGTTGATGCTATTATTCCAAGAATTGGAACATCAGTTACTTTTTATGGGTGCGCTGTTGTACGTCAGTTCGAGATGATGAATATTTTCTCTACAGTATCTTCAGATTCAATAATAAGATCTAGAGATAAACTTCGAAGCTTTCAGCACTTGTCAAAGGGAGGTATTGATATGCCAAAAACTGTTTTCACTAATTACTCAAGAGATGTAAATGAAGTTATTGAACACGTTGGTGGTACTCCAGTTGTAATAAAGTTACTTGAGGGGACTCAAGGCTTAGGAGTGGTTTTGGCAGAATCAAAAAATGCTGCTGAATCAGTTCTTGAAGCTTTTAATGGGCTACAAGCAAGAGCTTTAGTCCAAGAATACATTTCAGAAGCTAAAGGTGTTGATATAAGAGCTTTAATTGTTGACGGTCAGGTTATTGGAGCAATGAAACGAATTGGAAAGCCAGGAGAGTTTAGATCTAATCTTCATAGAGGAGGAAAATTTGAATATTATCGAATGTCAGAGCCAGAATTAAAAATTGCAATAAAATCTGCACGGCAATTAAAACTTCCTATTTGCGGAGTTGACCTTTTACAATCTAAAAGAGGCCCTTTGATATTGGAGATAAATTCAACCCCAGGTCTAGAAGGAATTGAAGGAGCTACACAAAAAAATATTGCAAAAGCAATAATAACCTACGTTGAAAGAAATAAACGATAAATAACTTATATTAAATTCTAATTTACATAATTATTAATTATCCTTAATAATATCAATAACAAAAACTCACACTTGATTAAATTATTTTTGCATATTTTTTGCTTCAATACTTAAGGTAGCATGTGGAACTAATTCTAATCTTTTTTTATTGATCAATTTACCAGTGACTCTACAAATTCCATAGGTTTTGTTTTGTATTCTAATCAATGCGTTTTTTAAATCACGAATAAATTTTTCTTGTCTTATCGCTAATTGAGCATTTGATTCCTTACTCATGACTTGACTACCTTCGTCAAATGCTTTAAATGTTGGTGATGTGTCCTCAGTACCGTTATTTAAGTCATTCATGTAAGCACTCTTGATAAGCTCTAAATCGTGTTGAGCTTTCTCAATTTTATGTAAAATCAATGTTTTGAATTGTTCTAGGTCTTTATCGGAATATTTATTTTTAGTTTCCATAGCCTTTAATTTATTTATGTAAAGTTAAAAATATCTTAGTTGAAATATCATCAAAATTAATTTCAAATCCTTTTTCAAGTTTGTTCATTATCGTTAATTTTTTGGCTAATGTTTCAATTTTAATATATTCTAAATTATTTAAAATTGCATTTTTTATTTTTTTATTATGCAATATAGATATATCAATTTTATCAGTTACTTCAAAGCCTAGTTTTTTCCTGAAATTCTGAATTCTATTGACAATTTCTCTAGCAATTCCTTCTTCTTTTAAAGAGTCTGTTATTTTTACATCAAGCGCAACAGTAATTGGACCTTGATTAGCTACTAACCATCCTTCAATATCTTGCGAAATAATATCTAAATCGTTAAGTCCTAAAGTAATACTTTTTCCATTAATTTCAAGATCTAAAGTCCCTTTTTGTTCAATTTTTCTTATGTCAGAAGAATCAAGCTTTTGTATTGCATCAGTAACTTTTCTAATTTCCTTTCCAAATCGTGGTCCTAGAGTTTTGTAATTTGGCTTAATTTTTTTTACTAAAATATTGGATTCGTCTTCTAAAATTTCAACTTCTTTTACGTTAACCTCTTGTTTAATCAAATTTGAAATAGCAATTATATCTTTTCTATAATCTTTTGAAAAAACAGGAATAATTATTTTCTGCAGGGGCTGTCTAACCTTAATTTTTTCTTTTGCTCTTAAAGACAATACTAAAGAACAAATTGTTTGAGCAAGATGCATTTTATTTTCTAAGACTTTATCAATCAAACTGTTATTTGAAATAGGAAAATCAGACAAATGAACACTTTCAAAATTCTCAGCAATACATCCATGACTTAAGTCTAAATATAACCTATCCATAAAAAAAGGAGCAATTGGAGCACTTAATTTAGATATAGTCATTAGACAAGTAAACAAGGTTTGATAAGCTGAAATTTTATCTGATTTATATTCCCCTTTCCAAAAACGTCTACGGCAAAGTCTAACATACCAATTACTTAATAGTTCTTGTGTGAAATAAGAAATGTCTCGTGCTGCTTTGGTAGGTTCATAATTTGAATAATGATTATCAACATTAAAAACCAGGGTGTTTAGCTCTGATAAAATCCATCGATCAATTTCTGGACGATTATTTAAAGCGATCTGATCTTCTAAATTTTTAAAATTATCAATATTGGCGTATAATGCAAAAAATGCATATATATTATACAACGTTCCAAAAAATTTACGCTTAATCTCATCTATACCGTCTACATCGAATTTCAAATTATCCCATGGGTTAGCATTACTTATCATATACCAACGTGTCGCATCAGGACCATACGTTTCAATTACTTCAAAAGGATCTGTTGCATTGCCTAACCTTTTGGACATTTTATACCCATTTTTGTCTAAGACTAATCCATTAGATATGACATTTTTATATGCGACAGATTCAAATACTATTGAACTAATAACATGTAATGTATAAAACCAACCTCTAGTCTGATCCACTCCCTCAGCAATAAAGTCAGCAGGGAAAGACTTATTTTCATCTATTAAATCTTTGTTTTCGAACGGATAATGCCATTGAGCGTAAGGCATACTCCCTGAATCAAACCAAACATCAATCAGATCACTTTCACGAAACATAATCTTTCCTGACGGTGACAATAATTTAATATGATCAACAAAATTTTTATGTAAATCAATTTTTAAATAATTTTCTTCTGAATAATCATCAACAATAAAATCGCTATAGAACTCTCTACTCATTATACCAGCAGAAACTGCTTTTTGAATTTCATTTTTAAGTTCTTTAATTGATCCAATACAAATCTCTTCATTACCATCTTCAGTTCTCCATATTGGTAACGGTATGCCCCAATAACGAGATCTTGAAAGATTCCAATCATTTGCATTAGCAAGCCAATTTCCAAAACGTCCTTCTCCAGTACTTTTTGGCTTCCAATTAATTTTTTTATTTAGATCAAACAACCGTTCCTTTACATCAGAAATTTTAATAAACCATGAATCTAAAGGATAATATAAAATTGGTTTATCTGTTCTCCAACAGTTTGGGTAACTATGTTTGTATTTCTCGACTTTAAAAGCTTTGTTATCAAATTTTAATTTTATTGCAATTTGTACATCAACCGATTTCTCTGGTACTTTCCCCTCAGGATAATATTCATTCTTTACATATTGTCCAGCAAAATCATAAACTTCTTTTCTAAATCGGCCTTGAAAATCAACAAGTGGTACTAATTTATCAAATTCATCTTTTATTAACATTGGCGGGACTTCAGGTTTTGCTTGTTTAGCTGCAATTGCATCGTCTGCTCCAAATGTTGGTGCAGTATGAACTATTCCAGTTCCATCCTCCGTTGTTACAAAGTCTCCTGAAATAACTCGAAAAGCATTTTCAGGGTTTTCAAAGGGTAAAACATAATCTAATAATTGATGATATTTTATACCAATAAGTTCTGAGCCTAAAATTGTATTTAAAATAAAATAGGGAATTTTTTTGTCAGATGGAGAAAAGGAATTTAATTCACTAACAGATTTAACTAATTCATACTTTTTACAAAATTGCTTTGAAATTAGTGACTTAGCTAAAATAACATTTATTCGCTTAAAAGTATATTGATTAAATGTTTCAATAAAAACATATTCAATTTTTTCACCAACAGTTAATGCAGTATTGCTTGGCAAAGTCCATGGGGTTGTTGTCCATGCTAAAAAATAAACACTCCCTTTATTTTTTAGTTTTTCAGGCAAAGATTCTTTTTGGGCTTCAAATTGAGCAACAACAGTTGTATCTGTCACGTCTTGATAAGTCCCAGGCTGATTTAACTCATGAGAGCTTAAACCAGTGCCAGCCTTTGGTGAATAAGGTTGTACGGTATATCCTTTATACAATAGATTTTTATTGTATATTTCTTTTAATAACCACCATACACTCTCAATATATTTAGAGTCATAGGTTATATAAGGTTCTTCCATATTAACCCAATATCCCATTTTCTTGGTTAGATCATTCCAAATATCTGTGTATCTCATTACTGCCTCGCGACATGCTGAATTGTAATCTTCAATAGAAATCTTTTTACCAATATCTTCTTTTGTTATACCAAGATCTTTTTCAACACCTAACTCGACAGGAAGACCATGAGTATCCCATCCAGCCTTTCGTTTTACTTGATAACCCTTCATTGTTTTGTACCTAGGAAAAATATCTTTTATTGCTCTTGCAAGAACATGATGAACGCCTGGTAAACCATTTGCTGAAGGAGGACCTTCGTAAAAGACATAAGATTTTTTGCCCTCCCTAATAGAAATACTTTTGTTAAAGATATTGTTACTTTCCCAATAGCTTAAAACATTTTTGGCTAATATAGGTAGATCTAGGCCTTTGTATTCCGGAAATATTGAGCTCATTAATTTTATATTAATTGCCAAAATTACTAAATTTTAACATAAGAAAATATTATATAAAATGTATTTTCAAAATGAAATCACATTAAAAAAATGTATCAATTTATATTCAAATTTACTATGCTTAAATATCGGTCTAATATTAAAACTTCTCAAATTTATTGGGTTTTAATCAACATATGTGAAATTGGAATCGTAATTAAAACTATTTACAGATATTCAAAATAGATTAGATAATTTTTATTCGATTAGTCAGGAGATTAAAAGGTAATATTTAAAGAATACCATGGATAATAGAAGACGAAAACGTTAAACTCTATACTTTAATAAAAAACTAAAAATAAGTCAACTAGTTCATGTTAGTCTCAACATCTCCGATACCGGTGGTATAATTAATTTTTAATGCATTGACTTTACGAAGTTCTTGTTTAACATCACCAACAATTCCCATATTAGCTTTTCTGTCTACCTTTAAAGCAACTGTTAAAAATGGTATTAATTCCTCTCTGAGTGCAGAACGTTCTGAACTTATAAAAGAACTGATTTCATTAATTGAAGCAAATTGATCATTTAATTGAATTCTTGCTTCAGTTCCAAACTTTTCATAGCCTGAGCTTGGTTTTCCCATATAAATATAACTTACTGGATTTTTTTTATCTAATTTTTCAACTTGATTAGCTACTGGAAGAGAATTTTGTATTTTTAGGGAGTTTTCGCGCATTACAGTAGCTACCATGAAAAAAAACAGTAACATAAAAACAATATCAGGTAATGAAGCTGTGGAAATTGCTGGTAAACCTTCACTCTTTTTTTTCTTAAACTTTGACATATTTTAGCACTTAAAATTTTATTTTATTGAACTTCAGAAAGTTTTTGTGGAAATTCTAACTTAATTTGATCAATTAAAGACTTTAATTTTTCTTTATCCCCGTTAAAACGAGCATCTTTATAATTAATTTGCATTTGGACAAAATCCATTCCTCTAAATCCTTTAGATGAACCTAACTCTAGAGCTCTTCTATTTCTTAGAATATTATAAGCAGCAACTAATTCATTTTGAACTGATATATATGCTGCATATGTAGTCTCTCTTTCATTTTTTAAGGATATTATAGCTTTTTCAGGATTGTCAGATGATTTAGGATCTTTTTTACCAAAACAATAACTACATGAACCATCGCCATTATTATCAAGAAATTTAACAGCCTCATCTCTCAAGTTAGTAATATCCATTAATTCATCTTCAACTAATAATTGATCTTTTCCATTCAATAAAACAGTAAAAATATTCTTCTGCTTTATTATTGGTGGATCAATTTCTTCCATTGGAGGAAGTTTTCTATTAATTCCAGAGTCTTTCTCAATAGTAGTTGTAACTAAGAAAAAAATCAAAAGAAGGAAGGCTATATCAGCCATAGATCCCGCATTAACTTCAGGAGCAGATCGTTTAGCCATATCTATTTGTTAAAAGATTTTTTTAAACCGAAAAATAACATAGTTCCACCTGCTATGAAGGCTAGCATATAAAATAAATATAATCCAGCACCTACTAGCTTAGATTCATTTACTGTTAAAATAGAACCATTTTTCAAAGTAACTTCACTGCCTGAGGCTAACACAAAATAACAAATAAAAGCTAATAAAAAAAATGCACCGACAAAGGCTAAAGTGCTCTTAAAACTTGACGCATTGGAAGTAATATTTAAAATTGTAAAAATTATTACTAATAAGACAGTAACAGCTAACACAAAGTAAGCTAGGAACATATAAGTATTAACAGTTGAGGAACTTGAACCAGCTTTAATTGCTTCATCACCAGCTGAAATAACAATAGTAAGAAATGAAATAGAAACTACACCAACTGTAGCCGCTATAATCTTCAATAATTTCTGTAAATCCATAATTTATCAGTTTTGTTCTTAGTTAGCTTATTACTTCTTGTTCTTAACAAGGATATCCATTAGTGATATTGAAGCGTCTTCCATGTTATTAACAATACTATCAATCTTCGAGATAATATAATTATAAAATATTTGAAGAATAATTGCAACTATTAGACCAAAGACCGTGGTCAAAAGTGCTACTTTAATTCCTCCTGCTACTAATGATGGTTGCATGTCACCAGCAGCTTCAATCTTATCAAATGCCTGAATCATTCCAATAACAGTCCCCATAAAACCAAGCATTGGAGCTAATGCTATAAATAATGATATCCAAGAGACATTCTTTTCGAGTTGCCCCATTTGCACTCCTCCGTATGCTACAACAGCTTTCTCTGCAGCATCAAGATCTTCAGTTGATCTGTCTAATCCTTGATAGAAAATAGAAGCGATTGGACCTTTTGTGTTTCTACAAACTTCTTTGGCAGCTTCTAATCCTTCTGATGCTAACTTATCTTCGACTTCTTCAATTAATTTTTGAGTATTTGTTGTGGATAAGTTTAAATATATAATTCTTTCAATTGCTATAGCCAAGCCGAGAATCAAGCACAATAAAACTATCCCCATAAATCCAGGACCCCCTTCA
>Ga0163111_10000915_pt1 | contig 17836 bp, 22 predicted proteins | sample CRUFie1St18metaG_FD_109645 | JGI IMG/M metagenome (GOLD analysis project Ga0163111, IMG submission 109645) | Marine microbial communities from the Costa Rica Dome - CRUD Field 142mm St18 metaG | ecosystem: Environmental > Aquatic > Marine > Oceanic > Photic zone | place: Costa Rica: the Eastern...
ATGTCCATAAAAGCTAAAATTAAAAGATCTATTAAGGGACGTAGGTGGGGTGCTTACGACTCTGGTCGTCTAGTTAGAGAATATAAAGCAAAGGGCGGTAAGTACTCTGGTGGAAAAGGAAAAACTGATTTAGGAAGATGGTACAAAGAGAAATGGGTAGATGCCTGTGCATGGCCCAAGAAAAAATCATGTGGTCGTAAAACCGCCGCAAAAATAGCCTATTGCAGACCTAGTAAACGCGTAGATTCTAAGACTCCAAAACTTGTTCAAAGTCTAAGTAAGGCTCAAAGAAAATCTAGATGTACAAAGAAAAAAAGAAGTCCTATGAAAAGAGTAACAAAGTTCGGACAATCAACAGAAGATGAAGCAGTTCCTTATGGGGATGGGAGTTGGGTAATACATTGTAGTTATCATCCGCGAGGAGCTCATTCTACATTAAGGTATAAACCATTATCTGTTAGACCAAATGACTATTCTTATCATTATGGAATTCATAATGACGGAACATTAAAATTATGGGCAACCGGAGGGGCTAGAGATACGCCTATTCCAGAATTTTTACGAAATTTACTTGTAAACTACTATAACACGAGGTGTATAGATATTTCTAAAACAACTCAAACAGATCAAAGTTTTTACATTTCAGATCAATATGGGACTAACAGGTTTGGATACACAACTGAAAGCGCACAGAATAATATGTTAAGGAGTTTATTATCAGGAAATAATGTTTTAAAAAATCTCGACAACACGATAAAAAAATTATGTAAAGGTAATTTTACTAAAGATAGGTGTCAGAAATTATTCACATATTTCATTCTAAATCTGTATCATACATTTAATGTGAAGATTCCGGGAGGTACTCCCCGAGGGTTTAAAGGTATAACTCTAAAATATAAAAAGTCTTATAATAATAATTTAAAAAAACTATTATATCTATTACAGGATCACACCTTCGGTACATTCAAAGGAGCAAGACTTGCATCTAGATTATACGAGTTAATAAATAAATTATAAATCTTAATTTTTAAAGATAGACCAAACGTTATATTCTTACAGGATCATACACATGGAACATTTAAAATGCGCGTGTAGCAAGTTTAATTTATGAACGTATTCATAATAAGTGATTGAACCCAAACAATGATAAATTATAGATTATTAATTATTGTTTTGGTTACTAATTTATATAGTTAGAAACCTGCACATCCGTGGGCTGCACTGTTTCCACGCTGTACATTCAGGGCTTTATTTCTAGCACCGCTATTGGTATCACATCCTCCGCATCTTTTTCTTATAACAAATCTTGCATTTGGATCATTAGGACCCTTCGGCGCAGCACCAACGACACCAGAGTACCAGCCGTCGCTTACATAGGTACTTATATTTTTATAATCTCCACAACCATATGTTCCTGCTATTTGCATCTCGTCTTCATATCTAACGTAATTATTTTTAACATTCTTTATAAGACTAGTTAAGTCCCTGTTGGTGGCATTGACAGCCTTTTCTCTTTCACCTTTTTCTGTATTAACAGAGTCTACTATTTTCTTTTCTAAGTCTGTTTTCATTTTTTCTATATAATAGTTTATATTGTTAACAGTATTATCAGATAAAACTAAATCACCCGATGATGTAATAGACATTATTCTTGAATTTAAATTTTTTGTTCCAGTTATCATTAAAAACTCAGGCTTAAATGCAAATACCGCACCAACTAGAATAGCAACAATGACCCCGATATAAATTAAAAAAGTGTTCATAGTTTACTAATATAAAAATATATTTTATTTTATTATAAATGGAAGAAGTTATACCCGCTCTTGGAGCCGGAATAATTTCAACTATAATTTGTAACCCTCTTGATACTCTTAGGATAAATTATCAACTCAAAAATAATATACAATTTAAACTAAAATATCTATACAGAGGAATAAGTTATGGCATCATAGCTGTACCTTCTTTTTGGACAATTTATTTTCCATTTTATAAAAAACTTAAAGACACTGATTTACCAAAACCCATTGCATCTTATGTATCTTGTTGTACTGCGAGTACATTTACTACGCCTTTTTGGGTTTTACGACAGAGACTACAAACTGGAAAAACTTTAGAGAACATGAATTTTTATAACTATTACAGAGGTCTTTTTCCTACATATATCATAAATTTAACTTTTACAATTCAAGTTCCCCTATATGAATATCTTAAAGATAGATCAAATAATTCTACATTTAATACATTTTTAAACACTGCTATATCAAAGACTATCGCAAGCTGTGTATTTTATCCAATTGATACAATTAGAGCTAAACTAAGAAATTCTGATCCGATTAGAAATATAAAAATTATAGATTATTACAGGGGAATCAATATATACCTTCTTAGAAGTATACCTTATCACGCTACAGTTTTTTGTTCATTCGAATTTATAAAAAATTTAATGTAAGACATGGCCTGAAGATAACAATCTGCGAGATCGTCTTTCTTTTTATGTTTTTCAAAAAAATTTTTGTGACTTGTTATTAATTCTCTTGTATGAACTATCCCTAAATTTTTATTCTGTCTATATTTATTTTTGCTTTTATGTTCTATCTTAGTATAACAGCACTTTAGTTTATATTTGGCCGGATAAAATATCACTTTACAATTTTTACATAATTCATGCTTAATTCTCAATATAAAATATACATATAATGCAGTTGATATATTTCTCATCTTGGGATTAAATGATGGTTGTTTTTCTAAAAGAACTATATCAGCTTCAAGTAAATATTCTAATGAATCTATTTCTTGTATAACTCTTAGAGTTTCATTTTCTCCGCTACAGTCTAAGACATTCCAATCCAGTATACACTTGGTTTCAGAATCTAACATACAATATGCTAAATTTTTGATTCCAATGTCAAAAGAAAGTATAATCATGACTATTAATAATATAGTTTTATTTTTTAAATGCATTGATCCCCGATATATATTCTTCTTCTATAAACTATTCCAAAACTGGGAAGATATTCAAAATCTTCGTCACTAGAATAATAATGTTCATTAGTTTGAGGAATATCTATAAGACTTCTAGAAAGTTCTAAATTTTCATACATTTGTTTATCTTGAAAACAAGAAAATAAACACCCCATTATTTATTTATATTGATAAGAGGTTTTATATCTATAAGATTATTTTTCTTTTTATTTGGCTTTCTAAAACCGTTGATGTCATTTATGTCCCATGATATAAAAATCTTATCATTGCCTAATATGACTGTACAAAATCCTTCTTTTTTAAATGTATAGTAAAGAAATGCTGTGACATCTGCTACATTATATACAGGAGCACCGAAAATATAAGAAGGAACTGTATAGACGCATCTCATTTCTTTATGTTTTGCCAAGTGGGTTATTTTTTCAGTGAGTCTGGTTAAAATATCTTGTTTAAGAGCTACATAACGAGCGTGTTGTCTCTTTTGTACGTTTATAACTTCTTTTAAAGAAGACATCTATAATATTATAAAAGAATTTAAACTATTTAAAAAAGCGTAGGTGTTTTATCTCCTTCGTCATCAGAAAGGTCTTCTTCAGAATCATCGTCTATCTCTTCTTGTTTATTTATCTTAAATGCATTATCTTTCTTGTTTTTAAGATCTTTAAAATCTTCAATTTCTGGTTCTAATTCTGTTTCTGGATCTGGTTCCGGTGGATCTTGTTCTGGTTTATTAAACGGTAATTCGTCTTTTAATGTACCTGGTTCTATTTTTTTAGAAATAGGCTTCTGGATGGGTATTATAGGTATATTTTTCTTAACATCGGCGTCTTCATCAATTTCTTCATCGGAGTATTCGTTTAAGTCAGGGTCTTGTTCTAATATTTCTTCATTATCGGGATAAGTCGGTTCGTCTTCCTCAAAAGCACCGGATAGGTATTCATTTAGAATATATTCTATGGGTATTTGATTTGCTATTGTTTCGTTTATAGACACATTTATTATTTCAAATATTCTGAGTTTATTATCTTCTATTGTATCAGGGGTGTAATAAATACACTCTGAACAATTGATAAGTATCTTATGTAAAAAAGTATTTAAATTTGGTACTTTTATTTTAACAGATTTATCATCACTCTTTAGTCTAACACATGCTAGAATCTTAACATGACTTACAAAAATAGCAGTAACCAAGTCCATTAAATATGGATATTTAGAATTGATAGAGTGTAGTTTTTCATCTAATTTAAAACTTGTCCAATTTGGAACTGCTTTTAATTCTTTTTGAAAATTAGAATAGGAAATAAGTCTACGGATATTATTTTTTTGAGAATCTACATATATCTGTTTAATAATATCATATATACCTCCCTGAATTGTAGATACTAATTGCTTAGTGTATTCTTCTTTTGCAGCAACTAAGACATTAACATTAAGGGTTTCGGCCATACTTATAAGATATAATTATTTTTAAAAGTTCAATTTAAACTTCAAAAAAATAATTACATAATTATAAATATGTGTACTATCTCTAAAAAAAGAGTTAAATGGAGTATAGATCCAGAATTTATAAAACAAATTAAGACATCTTTAAATAACGATAAAGACGAAAGAGCCGGAGTTCTTCTCTTTACGGATGTTAATTGTAAGAACGGCGTTTGCGATAAAACAAGCACTAAATTTAGAATAAATAAAGGAAACGGAGCCAGTGTTTATACGCCAAGTGGAATTATAAACTTTCATACACACCCAAGAAGTGCTTATATGGGAGAAGGCGCTGTTTATGGCTGGCCATCCGGCGAAGATATGCGTCAATGTATAAATTTTGCAAAAGATGGCACATTAATTCATATAGTATTTACACTAGAAGGTGCTTATATAATTAAGATAAATAAAATACTCAATCAAAAAGATGCAAAAATAATGGAAGAAATATTTAAATATACTCATATATACAGGAGCGCAAATCAAGCTACACAATTCAAAAATTTTAGAAAAACTTTTAGAATATCAGGGAAAACCACAAAAGAAATGTGGTTAAATCTTGCAAATGATATGACATTAAATAAATTATATACATTACATAATTTAATTAATGATAAAAGATTAAAAGTACCAAATAATAATGATAGTATTTTTGAAGTAACTTTATCTCCTATAAAAAATACACTAATTTTCAGCGCTAATTATATACCAGAAAAATGTCATATAATGAACTTTAATAATAATTAATCTTTTGAGATGTTTCGTGATCTACTTTAATTATTTCAAGATTTTCATAAAAATTAATAAGCAATCCATTAGAACATTCTGTGTTTTTAAGATACTTTCTAAGCTGCATTATTTCTTTTGAAGCAAGTCTAGAATTTTGAGACTTAAGTTCTAATATATAATTTAACTCCCCTTCACTATTATAAATAACTATATCTGCTCTTTCAAACCCTACATATATCCCTTTATAAAAAATAGGGATTATTACCTCTGTTTGTACAAGAAACCCGTTTAAATTAAGTTCTGTATATAGAGCAAATTGATATATATTTTCTCTATAGTGATTACCCAGTTGTTTATCAACCGTTTTAATACATTCCAGTATTTTTTCCATAATAATTTATATTAAACAATGTCTTTAAATTACTCTTTTGATTAATATTTGCCGTTTTATACACATAAATTTGGATCTCTTATCTCTAATTTAATATGAGGTACATAACAATCTAAATAAAGTTTTTTAAATCCTCCCTGTGATTTTATAAATAAAGCTATTAAAATAAAACAAATACCAGAAAATCCCACAAAAACACCTCCGGCGAAACCAAGTGCTGAATTTTTATTTCTATCTCTATTTTCATATGATATTAAAAGAAATGTAGCGCACACCAACACTGTAAGAGATAATAGGCAAACAATAAAAGTCCACACGGCTTTACTGTTTATATAGAACTTTCTATAGTGAGTGGAATTAATATTTTTATAATCAATAAGACAGACCGGACATTTTAGGTTACCTGTTTTATTTATTAATTCAATCTGACATTCTCTGTGAACATATCTATCCGTGCAATTACAATCAGATTTCCAAGGTATAGGATCGTCGGATGTGCATATATAACATTCAATTTCGTCATTATTTGTATGTATTTCTCCCATTTCTCTATCAACCATTAGATACATTATAATTAATAAATATAAATTTTAAGTTAATTTATGGAATACTTTCTGTCTTTGTTATTCTATAGTTTACCATTTCTTTAAGCGTCTCTAAATATTCTGAGTGAGCAGTTGCATCTCTATTTCCGTCAAACGTAAGAATATAAAACTCATTTTGTAACCAATCTTCGTGATATTTTTCGCAAGTTTCTAGATACTTTTCTGTAATAGGAGATTCTCCTCTACGAGAACGTTCAAAAACTCTTTCATGACATTTTTTAAAATCTGTCCTGATGTATATATAAAAAAAGACAGGGAAGTCTTCTAAAAAATGATGGAACCATAATTTATAAGATTTGAATTCAATTTCATTAATCTTTCCAGTATCGTAAAGCATTCTCGCAAAAACATTATAATCTGAAAATACAGATCTTTCCATAATAATAATGTCGTTAGTTTTAATTTTATTTATTGCTTGTTTAAGTTTTATAAGTCTAGATATATAAGCTGTCATTTGAAAACAATAAGAATATTTTTCTGGACATCTATAAAAATGTTCTAAAATAGTACCGTGTTCGTCTTTAATATTTTCCCAGTCTTCTACTGGTTCATCGATGAATATAACATTAGCGTCGTATAGTTTATTGTAGTAGTTTGAAAAGTTATCTTTTAGATATTTACAAAATGTAGATTTTCCTGAACCGATGTTGCCCTCGATTGAAAAAATCATTTGATGTAATTATTATTATATTTTATCTTTATAACGTTTTAAAATAAGCATAGTTCATCTAATTTTTTTGCCAATGGGTCTCCGTTAAGAGGGGTTTCGTGATCTGGTAAATCTTTTATCATGTATTCGTCAAGTTTAAAAACCTCTTCTTGTTCTTTTGATTTCTTAATCTTAAACTGAGATATCTCCCATCTAATAAAAAAAGAATGTTTAGTATACACAACTGCACTACATTTTAGTAATGTTATACCTTCTAAATCTGACGGAAGATCATCTACGTTTACCTGATTTCTTTTTGTTTCGTAAAAATAGGTATCTTCGTCATAAAAACAATGTAATATATTATTAACAAGGGCCTCTTTATAAATTGATTCGCAGTCCTCTACATTTATTTCTTTTCCGAAGAAGTCATTACTCTTTTCTGATGTAATTTGTATAATCGCTTTTGAAACTTCATTTATAAATTTAGCTGTCTCTTCGTCAATTACAAGCTTTGCCCTATTTTTATCTTTATTTAATGTAAGAGTATTTTTACCTACCTGTAAGCTTATTTCTGAATTTTTATACATTACCTTGGAATAATAAACCCCTTTATTTGTATTTACCGGATCATAGACTTCAATTTCGTCTTTAACAGTACCCATATTTTAATTATCTTTTATATTTTAATTAAAATATTGGAACGAATGTTTTATTTAATAAACAATAAACTTTTAAGATTAAACTGACCTCTATTGCACACAAAAGAACATATAATTTTTCCTTCTTTTTTAATATTTTTACCATTAAACAATTTACTGTTTTCATCGTAAAATTTACTAGTTTCCGTTATATTTATTATAATTTTTTCATTTTTTATACATTTACAAGAGATATCTGTTATTTTAAATAATCTATCTATATAACCACATATGTTCATAAATAAATTATGAGACTCGGAATATTTATTTATATATAATTCCAACATGGTTTCATTTAGATTATACATTATAATAGGGCTTTTAATTTCTAATAATTCTTCTTTGTTTTTAATTGAAAAATCTTCGCATAATCTTAAGTCCAATAAATTAATTTTTTTATAAGATAACATCTTACTTGTATAACTATAAATTAATTTATTAGCACTAACGTATAATTTATCAAATTATGTATACATACCAAATGGGGGAGAACACTGATTCCCTCTTTTATTTTCTATGAAAATAGACAAGGCTTCTTTGAATTCATCTATAGATATATTATATAAATTTTCCTTTCCAAAATTATTACGAGCGTTTATAAATATAGCTTTTTCTATTATATTATTGATGTCTCCTCCGTTTCCGGTAAAAAGAGATAAATTTGGACTTATAAGTTTAATTAAGTCTTCCTTTTTACAACTCGTTTCCCATTCTTTTTCTTCTATACATTTAAAATATATTTCAGATAATTCTGAGGCTGTATAGTTTTCAATAGTAAATGTCCAAGGAAATCTTCTTCTAAGACCAGGGTTTAACGAAAAGAAACACAAATCTAATTCTTTTTTATAACCAGCTATTATACATATTATTTTGTCTACATTTTCTGTTAAATACTGATTAATTGTATCAACACACTCTTTTGCATACATATCTTCTTGTCCAGAATTTGAACCAAGAGAGTAAGCCTCGTCTATTAATATTACGCCATTTTTGCACCTATCAAGTGTTTCCATAGTTTTTATAGTAGTACCGCCTAGATATTCAGAAATTAAATCTGCGCGTCTCACAATATTAAACTTTGACCTCTTAAATATTCCCAATTTTGAATAAATTTTAGACAATATATGAGAGACAGTTGTTTTACCCGTACCCGGAGGACCTTCTAATACAGTGTGCAACATCACGCTTTCATCTATACCCTGTATGAAATATAATATTTGATCTATTAGTTGAGATTTTAATTTTTTAAGACCTATCATATTATTAAGATCTATTAGATCTGGAAGTATATTAGGTAATACATCCATCTTACTTGGATAAAATTTTCGCAATCTTCTTTTTGGTAATTTTTTTTCTGAATAATCTTTTATCATTTCTATTAAATTATCTAAATTTAATAAACTATAACTAGTGATATCGAATATGTTTTCATCAGAATCGGAATGATGCCCTAATTTCCTTTTCATGTTACATTTAGAAATATATTATTTTTTTAAAAATATAGAATGAGCGTGAATAATTATATCTCAGAAATAAATAAAAAAGAAGGTATAAATATTCGTAATAAAGTAAAAGTATTTGAAAAAAAACTATTGAAATGTTTTAGACTCTATGAAGATAATATTGGTTTTGAAGATTATAAAATGAATGATTATGATTATATAGTTTTGTATACTCTCTGGACATATGTTAAAAATTTAAAAATAGAGGAATATTTAGTAATAATGTACTCATACTACAAACTAGAAGAATTCTATTTTCCTGTGAATATTTTTGAATCTCAAAGATGTATAAATATTCTATCAGATACAAACATAATAAGCATACTTGATAAATTAATTAAATAGGGTTTAAAAATAAGTTACCAAAATTAAAAGCTATTGGGGATAGGGCTATAAGATCTAAAACGCAAGCTGGAACTCCAAGAGAAATAGCGGGAGTAAATTATGATAGAATAAATCCTGTGTATGTAAATGCGGTCGGTAGTATAATAAATACATAGTCTAATATATCAACTCTAAAAAGAACTTAAAAGTTATACAGATTAATAAATGTATATGAAAAATTATTTCACAGATAATTTAATTGTTCCGCAAACGGTTTTAAGTATTTATACAACAAGGGCGCAGGCTATACAAATTAATAAAATAATTAAAATGTATTCGACGGCAGACGATGTTATAACAGACGCGACTGCGTGTATAGGTGGTAATTCTTATTATTTCTTAAAAGATTTTAAAAGGGTTAATCTCGTAGAACCAAATTTGGATAATTTTAATATATTAAAAATAAATACAAATTATCAATTAAACACTTTCAATTGTTCTTATAACTGGATAAAATTTATGTTAAGACAAGATATTGTATATTTTGACCCCCCATGGGGAGGTGCTGAATATAAATCAAAAAAGAAAATAGATCTTTATTTAGATAATGTAAACGTACTAGATATAATAAATGAAATATATAATTACACCAGAATTGTTGCATTGAAGGTTCCAAATAATTTTAATACATTTAAAATTCAAAATAAATTTTGGAACTTTAAAATTTATAACATAACAAGAAGTAATAAATGTATTTATAAACTTATAATTTTTTTAAAACCTATTTAAAGAACTGTTATATTTATAAGTATAAGTATAAGTAAAATATCTGTACGGTTGCCCGAGTGGTTTAAGGGGGCAGACTTAAGATCTGCTGGCTTCGGCCTCGTGGGTTCGAATCCCACACCGTACAGATATTTTATAATATTAAAATTTACTTAAATTAATAATATTGCTAATTATTACAATGGTTAAAAAGGACTTAATTAATTGTATTAATAAAGTTATGCAAAACGAACAAAATTATTTAATATCAAAAGGGGAAGAACTCAAAACAAATGGTATAACTGTTATAGATCTTCATTTACCTAAAAACCAACAAGAATTTTTAGACATAAATTGGTTATCCGCTGTTAAAAAAAATCAACTGCGTGATTTTAAAACAGAAAATCCTGAATATGGATATGTTTTAGGAGCATTCGGAGCATTTGGAAATCCTGCAAGTTTTCACAGTAGAGAATTATATGCATTAAGATACATTCTTTTTAACAAACTTAAAAGCGTCTTTAAAACAATAGACCCCAATAGAAAATTAGAAATGTTATTTGATCGTTTAGCTATTAGAAGAGAAGGAACAACTCTTGGTGGAGAAACTTTTCATAGAGACACATGTTCCTTACAGGACGAAACTGATAAAATTTACGGCGGCTGGGTTAATCTAGACTCCGAAGAAACGCAATATTTTTCGTGCGTTCCCGGAACACATACTTGTAAAGGGAGGGGAGGATTTGAAAAAATAGATGGAAATTATAAAGATACTAAAGTTAAAATAGCAGTTAAACCAAAACAAGTTATTATATTTGATCAAAACCTTATTCACGAGATTTTTAGTCAAAAAATTAAAAAAACAAACATTAGATTATATCTAGGATGGAGACACACGTATTCAGACGCACCCCTTTTAAATGACCAAAAAGATCCTCAAAAGAATATAAATGCAATTCTAAGAGATCAAATAGTTCCGGTGTTACCAAGTGGAGATATCCCTTATATGTATTCAAAACAACACCCTGGTTTACATAGACATATGGTTATTCAAATAACAAGAGAAATAAAAGATTTTTACAAAATTCAAAACAATAAATATCCCGACAATGTTGTAGTAGCAAGAAGTTTAATTTATCCAATTAAAAAAATAGATATACTAGATGTTTATAAAACTATTTATTATCCTAATAGAATTTGATAAACTTATTATAACTTAAATGTTAATTTTTTACGATCTTTTATTTTTGTTTTTGTACGTTTAGTTAAAAAAGAATGATATCTTTTTGAAAGTTTGTATGATTTTTTCTTCTTAGACTTAAGTACTCTAAGCCTGACCATAAGTATCATTGCTACCTGTTTAATTCTTTTATGACTATATTTATTAGATTTATAAAGACGTTCTAATTTACGAACAGTCTTTATTGTATCTTTATATGTTTTATATTTAATAGATATAGTATCTTTAGGGTTTTTATCAATATATACATCAAATGATTTATTGGGATTTTTTGGATTAAAAAGAAATTGTTTCTTACCAAAACATTGTTTCCCTCCTCTTGGGCCTATACAGCCTTTTTGATCCATTTTAAGAGCTATTGCTATGGCTTGTTTATGAGGATATCCCTCTTTTAATAATTTTTTAATTTTGTATCCAACGGGCGTCATTTATAATTTATTACAGAAAAATTAATAAACTAAAAAATTTGAAGATTGTCATTACTAAAAATGAATATATTCTTTTTGTCTTTGAATCCAAAAGTGTGTGCAGTTATGCATTGTGATGCACACGTGCGGAAAATGATACTTGAGTACGCACAAATGCTGTGTTCTGCTCATCATGTATTAGGTAAATATAAAAATCCAAATTTATATAGAATAGCATTTAAAAATAATCCTTGTACTGTTTGGGCGCGCACAACTTCTGGTAATTATTTATGGCTTTATAATTTATTTATAAACTTATGCAAAGAGTATACTTATAGATTTGGAAAAATACACGCATCTCAAAAACAATTAGAACATTGCCTTTCTTTTATACCTATTTACATTCCAACTGGTAACATAACAAAATTACACCAGGCTATGCCGGAGAGATGTAAACACGTCAGAGATACACAGGCTTATCATAATTATTACAACATGGAAAAAACTTATTTTGCAAAGTGGACTACAGCAGATGTCCCTTATTGGTACAAAGATTTAAACAAAAATAAAATAAATTAATAATTATAAATGCAACAGACGGTTGGTCAATTTATAATTGCTAATTTTACTCTTTCCATATTTGTATCTGTTATAGTTTACAAAATTTTTAGTATATTTTTAGATGAACTTATAACACCAAGTGTTTGTATGTTTATAGACCCAGACAGGGATCTTGCCGGTAAAAAAATAAAATTAGGTAACTACATAATAGAATACGGCAAGTCTTTCAGAGACTTTATAGTTTTAGTTTTAGTATTACTTTTAACTTACTTCTTATTTAGTACCAAATAAAAAGCATTATCTTGTCTGTACATATTCTCAATATAAATATTATGCATTCTATAGTATTCTGTTATGTCTGTTTTTATCTTTCTAAGTTTTTTATCTAGAAATACAGTCTTTAAAAAAGTATATTCATATTCTTCTTCTAATTTTATTTTATCGTTGTCACCATTAAGATCTATATAGTACATAAAACTAGTATTATCTTCTAAAAGGTCGTTTGGTTCAGGGATACACAGCTGTCCTATAAAACTATTATATGCTTTATTGTACATATCTACATATTTATCCTGTGTAGATTGTTTGATATCTTTATCAAAAGGGTTTAATATATAAAATTCCCATCCATTAGTTAGCATTTTATATATTAAAATAAGTTTTAGTTTTAAATCCATTTATAATTTATATTTAATCTTCGTCTGATGATTCTTCTTCTGAGTATTCTTCGTCTTCCGAATCATAATCGTCGTCTGAATCTTCTAAAAATTCCAAATCTGTTTCTGTAACCATTTCAAATTGTTTTTCAACTAATTCAGAATCGTCAAGTTCTGGTTTCTCTAGAAGAGGCGGAAAAATCTTGTTAAGAACTTCAATTATTTCTGGGGTAATCTTTGTCTTATTTATACACTTAAATTTTACAAAAAGATCTCCAAATTTACCAGGTTCTCCCAAAACTGGCATTCCGGCTCCGGTTATTTTTTTAAGCATATCATCTTCGTCTCCAAATATATCAAATGGTTCCCCGCTTACCTTAAAAGTTTTTCCATTTAAATGCTTTATATAAACTACTGGATTATAAGCCTCAGAAATAGAAATTTCTTTTTCTAATAACAAATTATTGCCATCCCTAATAAATTCGGGATGTTCTTCTACATCAAGTGTAACAACTACGTCTCCAGTTTCATATCCTTGTTTTTCGTCTGCCATTTTATTAAATCTAATAGTTTGTTCATCTATCATACCTGGTTCAATTTTAATAGCAATCTTCTTTTTTTCCTCTTCATACGAACCATCGGTGTCTATTTTTTGTCTACGTAAAGCCAATTTCTTTTTTGCACCATTGTATAGTTCTTCAAGACTTACTGATAAAGTAAATGTCATGTCTTTTGTGCGCGGAGCAATTGGGTCCTCTTCGTCGGAATCATCGGATTCAATTTCAACTACTCTCTTCTTCTTCTCCTTCTTTGTCTGAACCGGTACATCTGATATTTCTTCAAGGCAAATCTTAGAATCTTCTGGTTTAATCGGAGCCGAACCGGCTGGCTGCTTTCCTTTTTTTTTACTACTCATCCCTGATGTTAACATATCTACTGGATTAGCGACCTCTACAACCGATTTTGTAATTTTTGAGATAGCGCTTGTCATCTCTTCATCTGTAAGTTTCTTTCCAGACTTTAATTCATCAGGCGGTTCAATCTGGCTTGCCACTTGTTGAGCTATTTTTACAATCTGGCTAAAATCAGGGAGCTGCTGCTGGTCCATTTTAATTTTTAAAAAACATTTAAATTAGTAATTACTACCGCATATAAATTACTTTTTACTTAGATCTATTTTTTCTTTTTTATCGCTTTCTTCTATAAAAGTAACGCCTTTTCCATATTTAACCCCCGTTGTTTCTTTCTTCGCACTTTTAACTGGTCTATTTGCAATTAGATCATTTACCTTGTCAAATGCTGCCTTACCTTTGTAAATTTTAGAAGGGTCGTTGTTTACGATAATAAGAGGAACCACATCTATGTTTATATCGGTATCAATTCTATCTTCTTTTATGTTTATATATTGTAATTCAGCGTCTTGTAACTTGCTTACTCTAATTAAAAAATCTGTAGATGCTTTACAATTAGGATGATAAACAACCGCTATATTCAAAGAGTCCATTTTAATTTAATAGTTTCATTTAAAATATAAATTGTAAACGTGTTTATCTTCTTCGCGCGGAGGTTGTATATATGTTTTTAACTGGGGTGGGTACTTGTTTAATAGGTTCTGGTACAGTTTCTTCTTTTGGAACCTCTTGTACATCTGGTAAGTCTTTTAGAAGTTTTTTAGCCTCTTTTAGTATATCAGAATCTATTTTACTCTTTTTGGCTCTTACAAAATATTCTGCTAGTTTATTTTTGTCTTTATCTTCAATTGCAGCAAGTATTATATTAGTTATCTCTGTTTTACTTACTATCTTTTTAGGATTTTTAATTTCATATTCTTCTATAACATCTGGAAGCGTTATTGTTCCTACTATTTTCGAGAACAAATCATTTATATCTATTTTATTTTTAACTGCAAACTCTATTGCATTTTTTTCTGCATTTACTTTATCTATAATGTAGTATATAAAGCTATTGTCTGATGAAAGAGTACTAAATGCCGTTCTTGATATAGCTTCTAATATATCACTCCGATTTATTAGTGGTTTTCCATTTAATAGAGAGCTTGGGTTTATAAAATTTGGTGGTACATTTGTCATCTTAATTATTTCTTCTTTTTTAACAACTTCATCTTCAATGGGTATATAACTTATTTTTTTATCATACCAGTAATAACCCGGGACGTTATTAAGAAATGGTAGATCTTCGTTTTTAACAAGACAAAAGAGCGGAACGGCTTTCGTTATAATTTCACTAGTCTTTCTTCTAAATTCTTCTCTTTCTAATACTATTGTTTCTCCAGTTTCTTTTATTTCACATGTGTAGCTAGCATCATCTGAATGATACTCTTTTGGTATAACTATATCCCCGTTCACATTATACTCAGAACCAATCGTTATACTTTTCATAGGTAATTTTAGATTGGTAGATGTTAAATTATATATTGTAAAATCAGTATAACCTTCAGTGATAGTTTTTTGGACTTTAGATACATTATTTTTTGGTTTTAACAAATCTTCAAACTGGTCTATAAGAGAATAACTTTTAATTTCCGTCTTTTCTTCTGGTATAGTTTGAAGAACTTTCTTTGGTTTATTTAATATATTATAATAGTTAAATAATCTAGTTTTTTGTTCTTTAGATAATGTTATAATTTCTTCTTGAGTTAACTCTTTTAGCTTTGTTAATTCTTCTACATATTTAATAGATTTATCTATGGCAGTTTGCCAAAGTTTATTCTTAGAAAAATCTTTAAACTTAACATTGTTAATATCAAATTTTTTAAGTTCATCGGCTTCTACTATAATTCCATTACATGTTTCATTTAGCCATTTACATTTAAATTTAAGTCCTTTTACGTCTAGAGAGTAAGAATTTGGATCGTCGCAGGAAGCTTTAGTGGTGAATCTGGAACAGGTATTTATTGAATCTACCGCTCTTTTTTTAATTTTTTTAATAGGAACGCCTTCTCTAAAAATTTTACTTTTCCCTCTCGAGTCTTTATATTCTATATTAATGTAACTGTCGCTTGTTATATTATTATCTTCGGAAGTCTTTTGAAAAATACAGGGGCCTTCTATTATAATAAAACCATTGTCTACTCTCTCTTTTAGATCTTCGCTATATATAGGAATTGTATCTTGGTTAAAATCAAAGGGGACACCATATTTTCTAACTTCGTCTTTTATTACAGAATAAACCTCACCGGGTTCTTGAACCCCTAATCTAGGTCTGAATGTATACATTATTGTCTTAGCGGGAACTTTAAGGTATTCATAATAAGTGTTGTATTCGATGGGATTAAAATTTATTTTTTCAATTACGGTTTCTTTTTTATTATAGTCTCTCATAAACTCGATTATACTTTTATAAAGCTCAAACGAGTCTTCTAATAAGTCTAAATTAAATATAATAGCAAGTTGTTCTAAATCATGTCTCGTATAATTTTCGCTTAAAACCGCTCCGTCTTCAGAATAACTGTTAAACATTGGATAAAATCCTCCGTATATATAGTTATCTCCAACTTTAATGTAATCTGGAGTATATTCTCTGCCGTGCCTAATTTTTACGGGTTTTTCTATACTTATTATAGGTGGTTTATATGTACTGTAAGATATCGTAGCCAGTTTTTCAAGTTGTTTTTCAAACTTAGCAGTTTTGAGTATTCTAGCAGCTTTAAGATATATTTTATTTAGAGATGTTGATTCTTCATTTAATTGTTCCATTATAGACACATTATACGCGTCTATTTCCGGACCCCTTAAATTTCTGATATAAGACAGTATATTATTTGAATTTATATTTTCTGAAAAAATCTTTAACTGCTGAATATCAACAGTCGAAAATTCTCCCTGTGTAACTAAAAATTTTGTTATAACAGGAATTAATATATTTGGTTCAAACGCTGAAATACATTTAACTGTACCAGAATCATCTAATGTACAATTTAAATTAACTCTTGTAAAATACTCGCACAGTTTTTTATATTCAGTATTAACGAGAGTATTATAATATTCATAGTTCTCGGGGGTTTTAGATAAACCATATATTATGTTTTCTGTTAATATAGAGTATTTATTTGGTTCGGGGAATTTACATTCAGTAAAGGTTGCTAAAAATTTCTTTTGTCTATTTATTCTATCTGGAACGCTTGCAAGGGTGAATATTCTTCTAGATGGTAATCTATTTCTTTGTTTTAGTAAGTATCTTAATCTAAAATTAAGTTCTATATAACCATCGGGAACTTTAAGTTTATTATAATTTTGTAGAGATGTTTGCCATTGAACGCTTTCAGAGTATTGACTCATTATATATGATAACTCAAGATTTGTCAATTCTGGGTGCGCTTTTTTAAATTTATAAAACTTATGATTCATACTTTCTAATTCTGTTTTATATATATCATAAACAGACGTATCGGGGTTCCAGTTTAATAATTTATTAATATTTTCTTGTTTATCACCGCGTATGTCAATATCTTCTTCTGGTAAAGTTTTTGGAGTTTCGTATGCTAACAATTGTATAATAGAGGCTGTACCATTTATTAATTCGTCAAGCTTCTCTTGAAAATTGTTTATTAAAAACATAAATTTAGAAATATTAAATTTATAATTGAAACTCGAATAGTCGAATATATCAGATTCTATTTTTTCTACTAAAGTATCTGCACCTGGGTAATAAGTTGTTATAAATTCTAGTAGTTTATAGAGACCTTCTTGTCTCATTTTATAAACCTCTGATCTATTTTTAAATAAATCGGAGACAGATATATGCCCGGTTGGCAAATATGTTTCCAAATCTTCTTTGTAAATGAGATAATAGTTTATTTTTCTTATTTTTGTATTTATTATA
>Ga0163111_10000916_pt1 | contig 17835 bp, 16 predicted proteins | sample CRUFie1St18metaG_FD_109645 | JGI IMG/M metagenome (GOLD analysis project Ga0163111, IMG submission 109645) | Marine microbial communities from the Costa Rica Dome - CRUD Field 142mm St18 metaG | ecosystem: Environmental > Aquatic > Marine > Oceanic > Photic zone | place: Costa Rica: the Eastern...
ACGGTTTAGCACCTCAAGTATTTAGGAGCGGAATCAAATAGTTATGGCACAAGATATAAAAAAAATAATCGCACAAGAATATCTTAAGTGCGCTAAAGATCCGGCGTACTTTATGAGAAAGTACTGCTACATACAACATCCTACTAGAGGAAGAATTTTATTTAATTTATATCCTTTTCAAGATAAAATACTTCATTTATTTAAAGACAATCAATATAATATAGTACTTAAATCTAGACAGCTAGGTATTTCTACTTTATCTGCTGCTTACTCTTTATGGTTAATGATATTTCATAAAGATAAAAACGTACTAGCTTTAGCAACAACACAAGCAACAGCAAGAAACTTAGTAACTAAGGTAATTTTTATGTATGATCAATTACCTAAATGGTTACGATTACCCTCAGTTGAAAAGAATAAATTATCGTTAAGATTAAAAAACGGTTCAAGAATAGCAGCAAAATCTTCTAATGCTGATGCTGCTAGATCAGAAGCTGTATCTTTACTATTAATAGATGAGGCAGCGTTTATAGATAATATCGACGAAACTTTTACTGCTGCACAACAAACACTAGCAACCGGTGGTCAATGTTTAGCTCTATCTACTCCTAACGGTGTAGGTAACTGGTTTCATTTAACTTGGGAAAAAGCAGTAACACAAGAAAATAGCTTTTGTCCTATAAGATTACCATGGACAGTACATCCTGAAAGAAATGAAAAATGGAGAGAGCAACAAGACTCAGATCTAGGACCTAGAATGGCTGGACAGGAATGTGACTGTGATTTCTTAGCATCAGGGGATACGGTATTTGAACCTGAAGATATGGGATATTACGAACAGACATATGAAAAAGAACCTATGGAAAGAAGAGGTGTAGATGGTAATTTATGGGTATGGGAACAAGCTGATTACTCTAAATCATATATGGTATGTGCTGACGTAGCTAGAGGAGATTCAACGGATTATTCTGCTTTCCACGTATTTGATATAGATAATTGCGTACAAGTAGCAGAATATAAAGGTAAGATATCTCCTAAGGATTTTGGTAATGTATTAGTAGCAATTGCAGCAGAATATAATGATGCATTATTAGTAGTAGAAAATGCAAATATTGGGTGGGCTACTATAGAACAAGTGATGGAAAGAGAATATAGAAACCTATATTATAGTCCTACCAATCAAATGGACACAGTAGAATCGTATATGCATAAGTACGAAAGAGATAAATTAGTACCTGGCTTTACTATGTCTATGAGAACTAGACCTTTAGTAATAGCTAAGATGATTGAGTATGTTAGAGAAAAATCTGTAACTTTTCAATCTAAAAGGTTATTACAAGAAATGCGAGTCTTCATATGGAAAAACGGAAAAGCTCAAGCTCAAGACAGATATAACGATGATTTAGTAATGTCTTGTGCATCTGCACTATATGTAAGAGATACAGCATTAAGATTAAGACAACAAGGTATGGACTTAGCTAGAGCACAGTTATCTTCTTTTAGTAATTTAAACGCTAAAAATAAAGCTGTTATAAGGACAGTTGGAATTAAGAAAGAAAATCCGTATATTATAGATACGCCGGGTGGTAAGCAAGATATCAGTTGGTTATTAAAATAGACTATTTATATATAAATTAAACGTTTAATGGCAGATAAATCATTATTTGGTAGATTAAGAAGATTATTTTCAGCTGATGTAGTAATAAGGAATGTTGGTGGAAAAGAACTAAAAATAGCCGATGTCAATCAAATACAGACAACCGGTAGATACCAAACAAACTCACTTATAGATAGGTTTACTAGATTATATATTTACAATAATAAAAATATATTTAATCCTAATTTAAACTATCAAACCTTAAGAATTCAACTATATTCAGATTATGAAGCAATGGATACAGATCCTATCATAGCTTCTGCTCTTGATATATTATCTGATGAAGCTACCGTAAAAAATGATCAGGGTGAAATACTAGCAATTAAATCATCTGATGAAAATATTCAAAGAGTACTTTATAACTTATTTTATGACGTTTTAAACATTGAGTTTAATTTATGGTCATGGACAAGAAATATGTGTAAGTATGGAGATTTCTTCTTAAAATTAGAAATATCTGAAAAATTTGGAGTTTATAATGTTTTACCATACACAGTTTATAATATGGTAAGAAGAGAAGGAGAAGATCCAGATAACCCAGCTAAAGTTATTTTCCAGTTAGACCCTGATGGATTAGCTACTACTCAAAATCCTAATTATTTACCAAAGAGAAAAAATAATGATAGAGTTGTAGATTTTGATAATTATGAAATAGCTCATTTTAGATTAATATCTGATTCGCATTATTTACCTTATGGTAGATCTTATTTAGAGCCTGCTAGAAAAATTTATAAACAAGTTACTTTAATGGAAGATGCGATGTTAATTCATCGTATAATGAGATCTCCTGAAAAGAGAATGTTCTACATAAACGTAGGAAACGTTCCACCAAATGAAGTTGAGCAGTTTATGCAAAAGACTATAAATCAGATGAAAAAAACTCCTTATGTAGACTCTGATGGTCAATATAACTTAAAGTTCAATTTACAGAATATGATGGAGGATTATTACCTTCCAGTAAGAGGAGGTGATACTGCTACTAGAATAGAAACTACTAAAGGTTTAGACTACGATGGAGTAACAGACGTTCAATACTTACAAAGTAAAATGTTTGCTGCATTAAAGATTCCTAAAGCATATTTTGGATTTGAAGGAGAGTTGAGCGGTAAAGCTACTTTAGCAGCTGAAGATATAAGATTTGCAAGAACAGTAGAGAGAATCCAAAGAATTATGGAATCTGAACTTACTAAGATTGCTTTAGTACATTTATATTCTCAAGGATTTACAGGAGAAAGTTTAACTAATTTTGAAATTAAATTAACTACCCCTTCCATAATATTTGAACAAGAAAAAATAGCCTTACTTAAAGAAAAGATAGATTTAGCTAATCAAATGAAAGATACTAAATTATTCTCTTCTGATTATATTTACGAAAGTATTTTCGATATGTCTGAAGACAAATATAACGAAATGAGAGATTTAGTCAGAGAAGATTCCAAGAGAACATTTAGATTAGCACAGATAGAAGGAGAAGGAAATGATCCTGCCAAATCAGGTACTACTTATGGTACTCCTCATGATTTAGCTTCTATGTACGGTAGAAGATCTACTTCTACTCCAAAAGGAGCAGGTAGTGGAGAAGTACCTCCTGGTTTTGAAGATACTCCTGATTGGGGAGAACCTGGACCTGAAGGGGGAAGGCCGTTAGAAAAAGCATCAGTATACGGAACTAATGATGCATTAGGAGGAAGAGATCCTTTAGGACAGCAAGGTATGAAAGGTGGATACCCATCAGATAATGATAACGTTAGTGAAAATACGTCTACTTCAACAGTTTACCTGCAAAATAAAGATATGCTTAAAGATATAGTTTTCAAAAAAAATAGGAAAGACGACTCTAATCTATTAGATGAGAACAATATTAAGGATTTAGGTAAATAATACATATTTATAATAGTAAACGTATATAATGAAGATAAAACATTCAAAGTATCGTAATACTGGACTTATATTTGAACTACTTGTTAAGCAAATAGCAGCTGATACTTTAAATAATAAAGACTCAGAAGCTGTCAAGATATTACAAAAATTTTATAGTAACAAATCTACTTTAGCAAAAGAGTATAAACTATATGAGTTCGTATTAAAGAATAGTAAACTTCCTCAATCTAAAGCTGAGGCTGTTCTATCTACGATCACTGAAGTTTCTAGAAAATTAGACCAAGAAACGCTTAAGAATCAAAAATACAGTCTTATATCAGAAATAAAAAAGAGTTATGATTTAGAAGGCTTTTTTGGCATGGAAGTTAGAGACTATAAACCTTTAGCTGCTCTTTACTGTTTATTAGAAGCACAAAATAACTCAGAGTTAGTAGACCCAAAGGTTTTAGTAGACAATAAATTTACTATATTAGAACATCTTACTTCTAATCCTCAGGAAAAAGAAGCAGTTAAAGATAGTTTAATAGAAGATTATAGCAAGTATGATAAAGATTTAAAGATGCTTACTTTTAAAATTTTATTAGAAAAATTTAATAATAAGTATAAAGAATTATTACCTGCTCAAAAAAATATTTTAAGAGAGTTTATTACATCAGTTAATTCTAACAGAAGATTACATACTTTAGTAAATAAAGAACTAAAGAATATCTTATCTGAAATTAACACTTTAATAAAGAATGTTAAAGATGAAGTAATAAAAATTAAATTACAAGAAGTAACTAAGGGTATTATACCTTTAAAAAAGACTGAAAAAGTAAATGATACTCATTTGGTCAATTTAATGCAGTATTACGATTTAGTCAATGAGTTGCAATCTTTATGAAAAGATCACAATTAATTGGCTTGGTAAGAGAAGTGCTTCAAGAATTAGAAGAAGCTAATGTTACTGGAGGAACAGCAACATTTACTCCTGGTTCAGGTGCACAATATGCAACACCGTTTGCATTTGGTAAGAGCTCTAGAGCAACAAAAGCATCTAAGAAGCTTGGTTTTAAAAAATTAAGCCGTCCAAAACGGCCATCACATACTAAAGGATTTGACTATTTATAGACATGAGACAAGTAACCGCAACAGAAAAATATAGAGCCGTACAAGAAGGCAAAATGGCAAAGAGAGAGTTTGTTAGACAAATGAGACAGGCTTTTCCTAATTTCATAAGTAATTATAATGGGTTTGATGATTCTGTTCAAATCTTAAAAAATAAAGGACTTATCTACGAAGCTAAAAAGAAAAAGAAAAATGACGCAAAAGTAGTATCTACTAACGTTACATTACCTTATTCTTTAGATGCATTAGAAAGAGGGATAAGAACTGAATTACAAGCAGCTGGTTTGATGGCTCATGAACCTCTACAAGCTGAAGATTACTTTAAAGCTGAAAAGAAAGCAAAAGATAATCTAGCTAAAAATCCAACTCACTATTTAGATCTACTATCAGGTGATTCTAAAAATGTAGATAAGCACGATAAAGAAGTAGAAGTAAAAAGAGGAGAAGGTAAAGTAGATAACTTTAACGGATTAGTTAAAGCAAACTTAAAAGAAGCTAAAGAACTTTATAAAGAAGGTAGATTAGATGATCTAGCTGAAAAATTAGGTATTTCATTAGAGAGACTTCAAAATGCTGTAGAAGGAATAAAAGGACTAGAAGATGCTGTAATCGATGAATTAGAGACTGAAGTAGGAGAAGTAATGGGGTATAATAGAAGAGGAGAAAAAGAAGAAGAACCTAGGCCTAGTAACTATACTAAAGCAGAAGGCACTCCTATCCTGAAAGAAGTAATAGCATCAGCTATAGGAAAGATAAAAGAGAAATACGGAGAGATACCAGGTATCAATTCTATTATAAAAGATTTTGTAAAAACTCATGCAAAAGATATTATGGATGGAGCAGATCCTATAGATGAGTTTGATAACTTTGTCTCTGTAAATTATGATAGATTAGATGAATCGGATATTGAAGAGAAAAAAGGAAAAGATCACGATAAAGATGGAGATGTAGATTCTGACGATTACATGGCAGCTAAAGATAAAGCTATAAAAAAAGCTATGGGTAAAGATGATGAAAAGAATGAGCAGTTAAAAGAGGCTATAAAGAGTATAATTAAAAATACTTTAACTGAAAATATGCTTAACGAGGCAGCTACAAATGAATTAGCTAAGTTAGCTGATAGTTATGGAGGGTTTAAAGGTATGCAAGTTATACTTAATGATTTAGAGAATATAGTCACAGACGTACAATCGTACCATGCTAGAACTCAAGAAAAACTACAAAGTGTATTTGATAAAGTAGGACAAGTTGAAAATGAAGAAGGGTTAAAAGTCGGAGGATTTTTAGCACCTGCTATAGAATCTGCATTTTTAAAAGACTTAAGACCTGTTACTAGAAAAGGATTTATGAATGGAGTTGAAATACCGAAAGTAAAATTTATGCCTAAGGATATAGAAACTCCTAAAATGGAACAAAAACCTAAACATACTATATTTACACCAGTAAACGAAAAAAAATAATATGGCACAATTACTAGTAGACGTAACACCATTTAAACCTACCTTAAGAGAAGCGAAAGGAAGACCTGGAGTATTCGAGGTTGAAGGAGTAATGCAAAGAGCTACTGCTGAAAACCAAAACGGTAGAGTTTATAGTAAAGCTCTATTACAAAGAGAAGCTAAAAAATATATGGAAGATTTTGTCAAAAGAGGTAATGCTTTTGGAGAACTAGATCATCCAGAAACTCCTGTAGTATCATTGAAAAATGCTTCCCACATTGTAAAAGACTTATATTGGGACGGTAACGACCTAATGGGTAAAGTAGAGTTATTAAATACTCCTGCTGGTAATATAGTAAAAGAAATAATAAAAGCTGGTCATACTATAGGTATCTCATCTAGAGGTACAGGATCAGTTCAACAAACAAACGAAGGAACTTTAGAAGTACAGCCTGATTTTGAATTAGTATGTTGGGACTTTGTCTCTAATCCTTCTACTCATGGAGCATTTATGAATCCTGTTTCATTAAATGAATCTAAAGAGAAGTTATCAAAATACGCTAATCTAGATAATATTATCAACGATATTTTAAGAGCGTAATCGGTTTCCGGAATTAGTATATATTTATATAAAGAATATGCAATCCTTATATTGCATCAATTAACATATTAATCCCTATTACGATTCTTAATAATCGTACAATCACAATTTTTTTTAAAAATGGCAAACAAAGATTTATTCAAGCAAGCTATTGCTGAAGCCAAATCTGTAAGAGAAGCTGCTATTGCTAACGCTAAGGAAGCATTAGAAGAAACTCTAACACCTCATTTAAAAGACATGTTGGCTGCAAAACTTCAAGAAATGGAAGATTCAAAAGTTGAAGAAACTATCGAAGAAACTATAGAAGAAGTAGAAGAAGCGCATGACAAAAAGGACGAAGCTAAGGACAAAGATATGGACGAAGCTAAGCACGATAATGAGATGGATGAAGCTCCTGGAAAGAAGCATCATGATATGGATGAAGCTATGGACGACGATGAGCACAATGAGGCTTACGACGACAAAGACGAAGCAATGCATGCTGATGATGACAAAAACGAAGCTGAGGATGATTCAGACGAATCTGATGACGAAGCGGACATTGATGAGCCAGCTGATGAACCAGAAGGAGACGAAGATCTTTCTAAATTAAGTGTTGATCAATTCAAAGACTTAATTAGAGACATCATTAATCAAGAAATGGGACACGGCGGCGATGCGCCTGGAGATGATTTAGATGGTGGTGATATCGAAGGTATAGGTGATGAACCTGAACTAGAAGAACCAGCAGCTGATGACGCAATGGGCGGAGACGAAGAAGAAATTGATTTAGATGAATTATTAAAAGAACTTGAAGCAACTGTTTCTGAAGAAGAAGTTGACGAAGCTAAGCACGACGAAAAAGACGAGGCGATGAAACCTAAGAAAGACGAGGCTATGAAGCCTAAGAAAGACGAGGCGATGAAACCTAAGAAAGACGAAGCTAAGCACGACGACGACAAAATGGAAGAAACTGCTAAAAGTGAAGTTAACGAAGTAGAAGATAAGTCTGATTTAGATCAAGCTTTAGATACTATCAATACATTAAAATCTGAACTTAATGAAGTTAATTTATTAAATTCAAAATTATTGTATGTTAACAAAATCTTTAAATCTAATGACCTTTCAGAAAGTCAAAAAGTTAACATTATAGCTGCTTTTGATAAAGCAGAAACTGTTAAAGAGGTTAAATTAGTTTACGAAACTGTATCTGATAATGTAATCAGTAAAAAAGAATCTACTGAAACTATCAAAGAATCAAAAACTAAACTTGGCATGGCTTCTAAAGCTACAGGAACTACTGCATCTGGTAAACCAGAAGTAATTAATGAAGTTTCTGAAACTGTAAGAAGAATGCAAAAATTAGCCGGTATTATTAAATAATTAAATTTTAAAACTTTATTTCAATCATGGAAATTAAAAATCTTTTAGAGAGCTCAAACAATTACAAGAGCCAATTAAAGGACGCTGAAAAATTAGCTGGAAAATGGGAAGGCAGTGGATTGTTAGAAGGTATCGAGGATGTAAGAGTCAAAAACAATATGGCTGTTATCCTTGAGAACCAAGCTAAACAAATCGTTGCTGAAGCAAACGTTACTGACGTAGGTGGTGGATCATTTACTGCAGGAGCTGGTGAACAGTGGGCTGGTGTAGCTTTACCTTTAGTTAGAAAAGTTTTTGCTCAAATCGTTGCACAAGATTTCGTTTCTGTACAACCAATGTCACTTCCTTCAGGACTAGTATTCTACTTAGACTTCAAATATGGAGACACAGTAGGAGGAAGAACTGATGGTGATAACTTGTACGGTAATGTATCATCTGCATCAGCAAAAATGTCTGTTGACGAAGAAGTATCTGGCGGTCTTTATGGCGTCGGTCAGTACGGATATACTATTAACTCATCTTCATTCACTGATTTAGGTGCTGGAGACTTAGCTGCTGCTGTAGCTACTGGTAAATTCGCAACTGCTTCTGTTAACTTAAATACAGGTCTTGCAGACTTTGATTATGACTTAGATTTCTCTCAGTCAATCAATGCTGCTGGTTCTGGATCAAAAATCGTTAAAATTTCAATGTTAGGTAGTGATTTAACAAGACCTGATTTTGAAGCTGTTAGATCATGGAGATTATCTTCAACTAACTCTGCTACGGACGTCGAAACAGTACACCACAAGTATACTAAGTACGACTCTTCAACAGGGCACGTTAACTTCGTAGTTACTATGGGAGCTGGAAACATTGATGCATCTACTGCATTAGATATCGAGTACTCAGAACAACCTACTGATAATCAAAGAGGTGACTTTGAAGCTGCTGGTAATGCTGCAGTTGATAGCTCTATTTCTATTCCAGAAATCGACGTGAAATTAGCTAGTGAAGCAATCGTTGCTAAGACTAGAAAATTAAAAGCACAATGGACTCCTGAGTTCGCTCAAGATCTTAACGCATACCACAGCATCGACGCTGAGGCTGAGTTAACTTCTTTATTGAGTGAATATATCTCAATGGAAATTGATCTTGAGATCCTAGACATGCTTATTAACAATGCAGTCACTACTGAGAAGTGGAGTGCTGAGAATAACAAAGTATATGACGGATCAGCTTGGTCTACTTCTACTTCTGATTTCTACAACACTCAAGGACAATGGTTCCAAACTTTAGGAACTAAAATCCAAAAAGTATCTAACAAGATACATCAGAAAACTCTTAGAGGTGGTGCAAACTTCCTAGTTTGTTCTCCAACTGTTGCAACTATCTTAGAATCTATTCCAGGATATGCTGCTAATACAGATGGTGATCAACAAGAATTCAACTTTGGTGTACAAAGAATTGGTAACCTTGCAAACAGATTCAAAGTTTATAAGAATCCTTATATGACTGAGAACATTATCCTTATGGGATATAGAGGTTCACAATTCCTAGAAACTGGTGCGGTATATGCTCCGTATGTACCATTACTAGTTACTCCTCTTGTATACGATCCTGAAACTTTTTCACCAAGAAAAGGTATCATGACTAGATATGCGAAGAAGATGTTAAGACCAGAATTCTACGGAAAAATATTTGTTTCTGATACTAGATTAATCTAATTAGAACTATATTATTTCTACAAGAAAGAGCGGCTCATACGGGCCGCTTTTTTTTTGCCTATTTATAAACATGGAATTCCTTTCTAAATTGAAGTCGGACAGTTATCTTTTGTCTAACTAAAAACCAAATTTTATGGATTTTTTAAAGAAGATCGGCTCTTGGGCCAATCAACTAACAGAAATCGGTGTAAGTTTAATTGCACTGGGGGTTGTACTTGAAGTACTATTCAAAGGTGCTAACATTCCGTTCTGGCCAAATATATCTGTAGTAGATAATATTATGGGGATATTAGGCGGGCTGAATGCTGAAGGTTTACTAGGACTAGTAGGTGCCTTCGTCTTATACCATATTCTGAAAAAGAAAGGTTAAGAATAACTAAGAAGAGGCTTTCGGGCCTCTTTTTTTTTTGACTATTTATAAATAAAGATATATAATGGCAAATTTAAACTACAATATAAGAGAAAGAGTCAAGCTAGAAAGTAAAGAGAGAGGTACTTCTTTTAACGTTGATATTCCTTCTGCTAGTTACCATGATGAAAGAACTTTTAACATATCTTCAGGATCATTTACTGATGTAGTAGACTTCTCAGGAGCTGAAGGAGCAGGTCAGTTCGTAAGCAGCAGCCTTTTATACTTTAGATTTACTAATCATTCAACAGGATCAGTAGTTTTACAGTTATCCTCTTCAAATGAAACGTTTAACTTATTAGTAGGTTCTTCTGGTAGCTTTATGTTTGATAATACCTCTTTAACAGGTAGTTTCCAAGATGTATCTACAGGTAGTTTCGATAATATAGTAAAAATTAAAGCTCAACCAGTAGATCCAGTGTCAACTGTTGAATACTTTTTAGTATCTAAATAATAAATTATGGCAGATATAATAATATACGACGGAACAGCTGATTTCGTAGCAGGTAAAAGTACACCTTTTGGGTTTTATGATGATGATTTAGAGTTTCAAAAGGATGCTCCTAAGGTAGCTGAATACTGTGCTAAAAAATTAGGGTTTCCTATGATGGATGTTGAACTTCAATCGGGTTCATTCTTTGCTTGCTTTGAAGAAGCAGTAACTACCTATGGAACAGAAGTATATCAACAACAAGTAGCAGAGTCTTTCGCTAATTTACAAGGAGGCTTCCAAGGAGAAGCAGTAAATACCACTTTAATAAGACCTTCTTTACAGAATATGGTAAGGATATCTAAACAGTACGGTATGGAAGCAGGAGTCGGTGGTGAAACCACCCTTCATACAGGTATGTTACCTATTACTGCATCAGTTCAAGAGTATGACTTACAAGCTTGGGCAGCTACACTGGGAGTAAATAGTAGAATAGAGGTTAGAAAGGTATTTTATGAAGCTCCACCTGCTATACAACGATATTTCGACCCTTATGCAGGTACCGGAACAGGTATACAGTCATTAATGGACGCTTTTGACTTTGGATCCTTCAGTCCAGGGGTGAATTTCTTATTAATGCCAGCTTCTTTTGATATATTAAAGACTCAAGCCATTGAATTCAACGATCAAATAAGAAGATCAGCATATTCCTTCGAAATACACAACAATAACTTAAGATTATTCCCTATACCTAAAGATAACGGTAAATTAAAGATAGATTACTATATAGAAAATGAAAAAAGATTCGTAGATGACGGATTAAACATAACTTCTAGTGCAGAAATAGGTGGAGGTATAGAAGGATCAGGTGGATCTTTTTATTCTAACAATAATGGTAACTTAATAACTAATATATCTAACGTACCTACTAACAATCCTATTTATTCTGAAATAAACTCTATAGGAAGACAGTGGATATTTAAGTACGCTTCTACTTTAGCTAAAGAAATGCTTGCATATGTAAGAGGAAAGTATCAAACAGTACCAGTACCTGGTTCTGAAGCTACTTTAAATCAAGCTGATCTATTATCTGATGTAAGAGCTGAAAAAGTAGCGTATGTAACTGAATTAAGAGAAGTATTGAATACTGCATCTATTAACGGTCAATTAGAAAACCAGGCTGCTAACACTAAGTATCTTAATGATGCACTAGGTGGAGTACCTATGACCATATATATTGGATAATGAAGTTATTAGATATTATAAAAGAACAGATAAATTTTAGAACATACGAAGGTATGGTTCAAGTAGTATATGATAATACAGAGAATATACAAAATTTAGCTGAGTTATTAAGAGCTTTACCAGGAGTTACTACTGTAACAACAGCTTCTGGTGATGGAGAAAATAAAGAAACATTGAAAGTAAAGCTTATTTCACAAAAAGAACCTAATGAAGCTTTTGAATCATTCAAAAATAATGCTATTCAAAAGTATGAGTTCATAAAAGATGTAGAAATAGCAGAAAATACTATAGAAGAGAAGTAATGCTATTTGGAAGTAATAGAGATTTTGACTTATTAGTAAATATAAACCGAGAACTACTAAAAGATATAGTAGAACAGGAGATTATATTTTATAAATTGAATCTAGACGATACGGAAGCTAATATATACGGAGAAGCTATGATTAAAAACTACTTCGTACCTGTTAAACTTAATTGTTTAATTACTAGAGGCGATCAAGTAGTAGAAGTAGGTGATTATACCCTACCAGACTTACAAAGAGAAGCATCTTTTGCTTTTATTAGACAAGATTTAGTAGATACTGATGTAGTTCCTGAAGTAGGAGATATAATAAACTGGCAAGAAGATTACTATCAGGTAGATACGGTAAGAGAAAATCAATTATTTATAGGAAGAGATAAATCTTATAATTTAGCTCAGTACGGACATAAATTTGGCTCTTCTCTATCTATAATATGTGATTGTCATATGACTAAAAGAGAAACTACTGGTATTGATTTTGAAGGAACAACTTATTTATAACATAAATGGCAGACGATATTAACATAAATCCGATTTCACAAAGACAGCTTAGCGATAAGCAGAAAAAACCTTATAAAGCAGGAACTTTTACAGGTAGTGTTAAGCAACCTGATGATAAGAAAGCTAGATCAGCTCAAAAATCAGTAACAAATGATGAAAAAGGTTTCGAAGTAGGATTGAGAGATATAGATGAAGCTATATTTTACTACTTTAATAATGTAATTAAGCCAAGCGTAATAAGAAACGGAGCTCAAAAGAATGTACCTGTCCTATATGGTTCACCGGAAAGATGGAAAGCAGTACAGAGCGACGGTTTTTACCGTGATAGACATGGGAAAATACAACTACCATTACTATTATTAAAAAGAAATAGCATAAGTAAGAATAGGTCTTTAGGAAATAAGATGGATGCTAACTTACCTCACAATTATGCAATATATAAAAAGAAGTGGACTAAGAAAAATCAATACGATAGATTTTCTATTTTAAATAATAGAACACCTATTAATGAATATCAAGCAGTAGTTATACCAGATTACGTAAATATAGTGTATTCTTGTATGATATTTACTGAGTATATAGAACAGATGAATAAAATAGTAGAAAGTATTAATTATGCATCTGATTCTTACTGGGGAGACCCAGAAAAATTTAGCTTTAGAGCTATGATTGACGATTTTAATATGGTAACTGAATTAAATCAAGGGTCTGACAGAACAGTTAAGACAGAGTTTAATATAAACCTATTAGGACATATAGTTCCTAATACTATAAATACTTTACCTCAAGGATCTCTTAAATTTTATGATAAGAGTGCTGTATTATTTGGATTAGAAACAGTTAAAAATATAAATGATTTATAATGGGAAGATTTTCAGCAACAAGAAGTACATCTCTCGCAGTAAGATTTTTTGATAACATAAGTACAACAGGTAATTTAACAACAGAAGCGATGACACCAGACGAAAAAGCATATAGTGTAATCAATAATGCTCATACTAGCAACAGTAAAACCGTTAACGTAGATACAGCTGCTAATACATTAACTTTTGTTTCAACTTCACTAGCAACTCCACCTTCTGGGTTTCCAGCACAAACTACTGGAGATTTCACGATATTTATAAATGGAGTAGCTGTCGAAAACGAAGCAGTAACATCAGTAACCCAAAGTAGTGCTGATGTAGTAGTAACGCTTAATACAGGATCTTTAGATCATGGCTTAGCTACTAATGATGAGTATATGATAACAGGAAAATTAGACGCATAAAATGGCATTAATTTCAAGAAAACAGATATCTGGAGATTTATCTAATGCTAAAGCACTATCAGGTTCTTTAGTAATTAGTGGATCTGAAGTAATAACAGGATCATTAGATGTTACAGGATCTATCCTTCTTAACGGCGAAGCTGTAGGCTCTGGAGGAGGAGGTTCTAGTACAGGATCTTTAATAACAACAGCATCTAACTCAGGTTCTACCGAAGTAATTACTTTTACTAAAGGTGACGGATCAACTTTTGATTTAACTATAGTAAGTGCTTCTTATGCAGTATCTGCTTCTCATGAAATTGTCAATGAAGTTTCCTCTTCTCATTCTGTAAATGCTGATACAGCATCAACAGCTATTTCATCTTCTCACGCAATCAATACCGATACAGCATCGTATGTAGCTTCTACTGACTCTGCTTCATATGCTACTATTGCTCAATATACATCAGAATGGACTTTAGGAGCAAATGGAAGCTCAGATTATACTTTTTCAGGACCTGGCTTTACAGGTTCAGCTAACGACCCAACAATATATTTAGTAAGAGGCCAGCAGTATAAGTTTACTAATACTATGGGGGCTCATCCTTTTAGGATACAGACCACAGTTAATGGTTCAACTGGAACTCAATATAGTAATGGAATAACTAATAATGACGTATCAAACGGTACTTTATTATTTAATGTTCCAATGGATGCTCCTGAAACTCTTTATTACCAGTGTACTTCACACGGTAGTATGGGAGGACCAATAAGAATATTAGATGAAACTCCTATATCATCTTCTCATGCAATTAATGCCGATACAGCTTCTACAGCTGTTTCATCTTCATACTCAGTAACTGCATCATATGCTGAAAATAGTAGTGGAGGAGCATTTCCTTATTCAGGTTCAGCTCAAGTAACAGGTAGTTTAGGTATAACTGGTTCGTTGAATGTTACTTCCTCTCTTACATCTTCTACAGCTATAGTAGCTAATAATATTACAAATGGTTACCCTACTTCTAATCAATGGGGAACTAATTTAGATGGAAGTTACTTTAATAACTTCGATAATACTACTCACGTAAGTGAAATTTTAAGATTTATAGCAGGGCTATTATCTTCATCGGCTGCGAATCCAACAGCTAATACTAAAACATATGGTTCTATAAGTGAAAATAAAACTTTAGGGTCTACAAGCACGTTAAGCGGATATGTTCCTCAAGATCAAGATATAGCTGATGTTACTTATTTAATAGATCAAGGATTTGCATCACAAGGTGGAACTATATTTCCAGGTAAAACTGTATATACTTCTACTACTCCTACTATATCGTATACTTCAGTTGCTGGAGGATCAACTACAGTATCTTCATCTGTAGATTCTCAACTATTTGGTTTAGGAAGTTTAACTAGTGGTGGAGCAACTGACTTTAGAGTAAGTGGTTCACATAGCTGGACTTTTTCTAATACAGCTTCTAACGCTACAACAAGTACTTCATCATCAGCAGCTATTTTGACTCAAGATTCTTTTGGTACTTCTAATGGAGTTACATTAGCTAAAATAAACACAGTTAATCCTGCTGTAATACCAGCAGCATTCCAAGACGGGAAGTTCGCTTCAGTATTTAGTAAAAACTTAGTAAACTGGACTGGTGTATCTTTAACTAGTGTATCTGCTTCTGGTACTTATTCTATTAATACTACTATAGGTATATCAACAGGATCTCAAGTAGACTATGATACTAACACAGCAAGTGAAACTTTTTTCTGGGCTCCGGTTTCTACTATTAATACGAATTTAGGTAGTCAAACTTTAGCTACTGGTTCTACTTCAGTTACAGCTCTTACTTTAACCTCCGGTTCTTTATCAGGAGCTCCTCATATTACTGGAGGTACTTATAAATTAGATTCAACTGCAAGTGGATTATTTGAACCACTATATGCTGCTTCTACTACACTAGGTGATGTAACTATTACCTCTCCTACTCCTTCTAATGTAACAGTAACTAATACAGCTGGGGTTGATACTTTATCTACTTCAGGAGGTACTATTCAAACAGCTAATGCAGTTTATAGTGCAGCAGGTGCTGTGAGAAGCACAGGAATTGTTCCTTATAGAACTGACTTATTTCATATTAGTGCATCTTATACTTTAAGTGGTACTGGACAGACATTTAGAGAAAATGGATTTGTCGATACTGATTTTACGCTAGCAATAAAAGGAAGAGATAGATCATCTTCACAGTCTACTTTGAAGACAAACACAGTAGATATACACACAGCAGGAACATTTGGTCAACCTGCAGCTAGTGGATCGATGGGATATTTTGGAGGAGGAACTGCATCAACTGCTTTGATCGAAAGATTTACAAATGAAACATATAGAAGAGTAATACTTTCACCTACTGGTTTAACTACATCTTGGACTAGTACAGACAAACTTACTTTAGGAGATGGTGAAGGATTGCAAGTAAAACCAGGATATTTAGTAAACCCTGAATCATCATTTGGGTATTTCTACCCAACGGGAGGATTTAGTGCTTCTCATTATAAATGGTATTTAAGAGAGTTTACTACTGGAGCAGGTTCTAATCAAAGTACGTTAACTATAGACTTATCTCCTGATTCATCAGCTGATTTAGTAGACTTTAATACTACTACTAATAACAAAATAGCTATAGGAGTAATATTTGAAAACCAATTACCAGCTAATAGTGGTGATGCAAGAACTATTATATTTGATGCTGTAAAAGGAAATAGCTCATACGGAGGAGCATTAGACAATCAAGGAGCTAGTAATCAATTAAATCCATTTAATGCTAATGTAGACGTACAAGCAGACTTTTCATCATTATCTAATTCATCAGGAACATTGACATTAGGATTAAGTAACGCTGTAGGGCAAACAATAAATGGAACTAACGATAAAATCTGGTTACTAATTAGATATACTGGTAAGCCTGTAAAAACAATAGAACAAATAACAGTATCAGTATCGTAATAAAGAGGAATAAAAATGGCATATAATTCAAGCAACAGATCGGAACGATTACTACAAGGCAGAAGGTTTACAACTGATGAACTTACTCTAGCTCAAGAAGCGTTTACTGATGTATTCGACCTGGGTGCAGGTGAAATATTTACTGACGACGGTCTAATTCCTTCAGGTAGTTCACAATTAGCATATAGTGGATCATCTCAAGATGGTGGTATAGTATCTGGTAGTATAGTTAGTCCTTCGTTAACACCTAACGTTGAAGTATTAAAGTATCACTATAGAAAAAAACTAAAACCTGCAGGTAACGGAAATAGACAAGTATATTATTTTACAACTGCAGATCCATCATCACCTACTGATTCAGTATCATCAGACCAGCTTATTGAATCAGATCAACAAACAAACTTTATTTCTCCTAAATATATAATCGCTGCTCATAGTGCAAGAAACGCAGAAGCAGTTACAACAGGATATAAAGCAGTAGTATATAAAGATACCTCAGCTACTGCAGGAGGTGTTAGTACAGATGCTATTACAGATGATAACTATGTATTCGATTATAAAACTGGGGTATTAACTTGGAATAGTGGTCAAGCTCCATCAGCTACTCAGTACGTTTATATGTCAGTATACCAATACGTTGGTAGAACTTTAAGATCTCAATTAGACGACGGTACTGTAGGAACTTCTATGATAAGTAACGGACTTAATAATAGAGTGTTAACTGCAATAAATAGTTCTTCTATAAATGGAGAAGCTAATTTAACTTTTGATGGATCTACTTTAACAGTCACTGGTGATGCAACTATAACAGGAGATTTAACAGTTCAAGGAGATACTATAGAAAATCAAGTTACAAACATAAACGTTGAAGATAAATTTATATTACTTAACTCAGGTTCAAGTACTGCAACTGATGAATCCGGTATTATATTCGGAGGTTCAGAAG
>Ga0163111_10000917_pt1 | contig 17814 bp, 9 predicted proteins | sample CRUFie1St18metaG_FD_109645 | JGI IMG/M metagenome (GOLD analysis project Ga0163111, IMG submission 109645) | Marine microbial communities from the Costa Rica Dome - CRUD Field 142mm St18 metaG | ecosystem: Environmental > Aquatic > Marine > Oceanic > Photic zone | place: Costa Rica: the Eastern...
CCCTAATGGCAATGAAGTAATTACCGTAGCTCCTATTGCAAATGCAATTTTTGATGTGCAAGGAGCAACAGCTTCTTCAACTCAATCAAACAATACCGTTAATTTAAATGCAGACTCAGACAGTGATGGAATAACAGATCCACTGGATCAATGTGCAAATACACCAAACGGAGAAGCTATTGATTTAAACGGATGTGCTGAGAGTCAAAAAGACCCTGATAATGATGGTATCACAGGAGCAAATGACAACTGTCCTACAGTAGCTAATGCAGATCAGGCTGATGCAGATGGAGATGGAGTGGGCGATGTGTGTGATAATTGTAAAGACACCGCTAATTCAAATCAATTAGATACCGATGGTGATGGTATTGGCAATGCTTGTGATGATGACGATGATAATGATGGGGTAAATGACTCACAAGATGCTTTCCCTACTAATGCACAAGAGAGTGTAGATAGTGATGGAGATGGTATTGGTGATGAGCAGGATCCAGATGCTGATAATGATGGTATAGCCGATGAGGATGACAACTGTATTACAGTTGCTAATGCGGACCAAGCAGATATGGACAATGACGGTAAAGGTGATGTTTGTGATGATGATATTGATGGAGATGGATACGAAAACGTAAGTGAAAACATTTGTGGAAGTAACAGCTTAATTGCGAGCTCTACTCCTGATGATTTAGATAGAGACTTTATCCCTGACTGTATTGATAGTGATATTGATGGAGACGGTTATGAAAACACCGATGATTTCTTCCCGTTAGATAAATCAGAGTGGATAGATAGTGACAATGACGGTATTGGAGACAATGCTGATACGGATGATGATAACGACAACTGGTTGGATGCTGATGAGTTAGAGTGTGGTACAGATCCATTAGACAGTAGTAACACTCCACTAGACACAGATAAAGACCAAATAGCAGATTGCATAGATCAGGATGATGATAATGACACTTACTTAGACACTGAAGATCTTTTCCCTCTAGATGCACAAGAGTGGTCAGATAATGATCTAGATGGTATTGGAGATAACGCAGATCTAGATGACGACAACGATGAGTATTTAGATCAAGACGAGATTGAGTGTCAGAGTGATCCTCTTGACAGAAGTAGTACTCCTGAAGACTTTGATGGGGATTTACTTCCTGACTGTGTTGATGAAGATGATGACAATGACAACTGTCCCGATATAGAAGATGACTTTCCTTTAGATTCTAATTATTGTAAAGATACAGATGGAGATGGGATAGATGACAGCTTTGATTTTGACTCGGACAACGACGGAGTGCCAGATTATAGAGATGCTTTCCCAGAGGATCCTAATGGAAGTGTAGACACTGATGGAGACGGCATCCCAGATAGTCAAGATGATGATAAAAATAATGATGGCTTCCCAGACGATAAGATAATTATATCCACTGCATTAACACCAAATCAGCCAGGAGTTGAATCTACTTGGAAGATTATCAATGTAGAGGATTATCCATTTACTAGTGTTAAAGTTTATGCTCAAGATGGAAGCGTAGTCTATGAGTCTGATAACTACAAAAATGATTGGACAGGAATAAACCAAAGAACAGGACAACCCTTACCAAAAGGACCTTACTACTTTAGAATATCACTAGGGGGTACTTCCAATGAAGTAAAAGATGGTTGGCTTTATATATTCAATTAATGATGAAAACATGAAAATCAAATTTTTAATTTTTTCTATACTAATAAGTTTATTTAGTTTTTCTCAAGTAAATGAGAATTTATTGATGGAAAGGTTTAATATGAATGCGTTTAACCCTGCATATGTTGGAAGTGAAGGCAGACAAGTGTCATTTACATCGCGATCAACTTGGCAGGGTATAGCCCAAGCTCCCAATATCTCCTACTTTTTCTATAGTGGTAATCCAAAGAAAAACCTATCTCTAGGGGCATCTGTAATTTCAAATAAGGTTTTTATAGATAGAAGAACTTTATATGCTATTGATGCCAGTTACCAAATAACCATGGGCGGATCAACAAATCTCTTTTTAGGAATTAAAGGTGGAGCAACCTCAAAAATAACAGATATAGAAGGCCTAGATAGAATAACAAATACGGCAAATCCAGCAATTTCAACTGATGGTAATGCAGTTTTTCCTGTAGTAGGTTTTGGAGCTTTATTTAAAACTGAGAAATTTTTTCTATCGGCTTCTATACCCAACTTTCTTAATCCTATTAAATTTGTGAAGGACAACTCATTTATCGGGTCTGAAAAACCAAATACTTATCTTCTTGCAGGAACCTCATTTGATGTGGGTGTATTTGGCTCCAAAATAAAACCTTTTTTTAGTGCAAAACTTATACCTGATGGTGAAAATCAAACTCATATCGGAAGTACCCTAGATTTTAAAAATTTTGTAGAAATAGGTGCAGGATACAAAAGTGTTGGTTATACTAACGTTTTATTGATTGTTAAAACTAAATTTGGACTTAGTGCCGCTTATGCATACGATTTTGGGGTCCCAAGTGGACAGGCAGCAGTTACAAGAAGTGGTAACGAGATTTTTTTAAAGTTTAATTTTTAATTAACCTTTATAAATCAAAATGAAGCTCTAGATCTAGATGCTAACTTTTGGCTCTAGTGTCTCTAAATGTGTCTCTAATAAAACAAACCCCCCACTAATAGCAGGGGTTTACAGAGAATATTGCGGAGAGACAGGGATTCGAACCCTGGCAACGCTTACACGTTGACAGATTAGCAATCTGCTCCATTACCACTCTGGCACCTCTCCTTTTTGGTTGACAAAATTAGTTTTTCCAAAGAAAGTAAACAATCTTTTTATTGAGATTATTCAGGATATTCAATTCTCAATTGATAAACATTAATTAATTTTTTAAAAAGTACTTTTTTTACTAATTCAATCTCTGCAAAAGTTATATCTGAAGAATTGAATTGTTGATCAGCCATTTGACTATTAATAATTTTATTTACAAATTTTTTTAAATCATCAACAGTCGGAGACTTCAAGCTTTTTGATGCTGCTTCAACAGAATCTGCCATCATTAATATTGCTGTTTCTTTAGAAAATGGTTTTGGTCCAGGATATTTAAAGTCATCTATATTAAAATCTTCACTCGAAATTTCTTCTTGTTTTTTAAAAAAATAAAAAGCTAATGATGTGCCGTGATGTGTTCTTATAAAGTCGATTATACGATCAGGAATATTTTGCTTTTGTGCAATTTTAATACCATTTATTACATGACTTATTATAATCTTAGCACTTTGTCTAGGTGTTATTTCATCATGTGGAGAAACACTAGCTTTTTGATTTTCCGAAAAATACGATGGCCTTATTAATTTTCCTATATCATGATAAAGAGCACCAACCCTTACAAGAAGTGAATTTGCTCCAATTTCATTAGCTGCAGCTTCTGCTAAATTAGCAACTTGCAAAGAATGATGAAAAGTTCCAGGTGCCATTTCGGAAAGTTCTTTCAATAAAATAGAGTTAGTGTCTGATAATTCTAATAGTGAAACATCTGAAACTAAACGAAATAAACGTTCATAAATATAAATTAAAGGCTGTACAAAAAGCATTAATAAACCATTTAACAAAAACATAGTAATCGGAGCAAAATTTATTTCTAAAATAGAACCCTCTTGAATTGTTGTAAATGAAATGTATCCAATCATGTAAATAATAAATGTCTGTCCCACTGTTAAAAATAAATTTGCTCTTTTATAGAGTTTTGTTTGTGACAAAACCGTCATAATTCCAGCAGTAATTTGAATAAAAATGAATTCAAAGCTATTTGGGACCAAAAACCCTACAAGTAAAACCGTAAGTAAATGAGTGTACAATCCCAATCTTGAATCAAAGAAAGCTTTGATTATTAAAGGAAGTATACATATAGGTACTGCGAATACATAATTAGTATTATAATTAATTGTTAATGTAAAAGCTACAATAACTATCAGAACATTAAAAAAGATAAAAGTTAGTTTTCTATTATCTTCATAAATGTCATATCTGTAATTATAAATAAAAAATAAAAGTATCGCATATATCAAAATTATAAGTATTGCATATCCGAAAACAATAAAAAACGAGTTTCGTCTGTCTTGTTGGAGGGTAAATTCTTTTCTCAAAGAATTTAATATTTCATATGTCTCATCATCTAATAGCTCACCCTCAGCAATAATAAAATCCCCAGAAGCAATGAATCCTTTTGAACGTGAAATATTTTGAAGAGCTTCCTTTTCAGCAGTAATAAAGAAATCTTGATCGAGAGTAATATTTGGAATAATTAAATCAAAAAATAAATCCTTAAAAAAATCTTCATATTTTATGAATTGAGTTTCTTTTAATTTATTATTTATAAATTCAAATAAAGTCTCTGAAGAAAATAATTGACTAATTTCTGTAGATATTTCAATTTGCTCCTGTATAAGAAAAACAGATTCATTCCCATTATGTTTATAATTTGGGGGGAGAACACCATAAGAGTAAATTTCTTTTAAAAGTTCAAATCCAAAATCTTTTAGACTATCAAAATTTTCAATTTCTAAGTCACTACTTAATAAACTATCAAAACTTTTTGAGTATTTTTCAAATATTTGATTTTTAATATCTATGTCAGCTCTTAAATATGGTTTTAAATTTTTAAGAACCTTCTCTTCATCTTTTTTTAATTCTAATTCTGTTTTAAGAATAGAAAAGTCGAATGGTGAATAAAAATCAGGATATTGCCATACTCTTCCTTTCTGAAACTCATATTTAAATTGCCCTCCAAGAGGAAATAAATATAAAGTGAGAGCTGAACTAGATAGAATTAGTAAAGATTTATAAAATAATCCTTGTTGAGCTACTATAAATTTCCAAATTGACTTCAAAGTTTTTTATTCAAATCTACACAATCTTGCAATGACTGGAGCAATTTTAGTCGTTGTTAAAATTTATAGATTAAAAATTTTATTTTTGTTGGGAGCTCTTAAACTAGTTCGTTTAAACAAACAATTTTGGACTACGGTATATGTCATTTAAGTATAGTACCCATGAGAAGCGATAGCTTCCATGAAAGTGAACTTGTATCACAACTTCTTTATGGGGATTGTTTTAAAATTTTATCATCAAAAAATGAATGGTTACAAATCAAGACTCTAAATGACTCATATGTTGGCTGGATTAATGACAAACAAGTCAAGAAAATTTCTAAAATAAATGCAGAAAAAATAACATTCGATCATAAAATATTTTCAACAAGACTTATAGACTATATTGAAACAGATGAAAATAAACTTTCTTCAATAGTCTTAGGTAGCAACATAGGAGCATGTAAATATTTAGGTCATAAATATGATGGCCCTGTAACTAAAAAAAATAAAACTAAACCAAATTTAACCAAAGTTGCTTCTTTATATCTAAATTCACCATATTTATGGGGAGGAAAAACACCTTTTGGAATAGATTGTTCGGGTCTAACTCAAATGGTTTATCGTATAAATGGATATAAAATACCTCGTGATGCTAGTCAACAATCAGAGTTTGGAGAAACATTAAGTTTTATTGAGGAAAGCGAACCTGGTGATCTAGCATTTTTTGATGATAAAGAAGGAAAAATAACTCATGTAGGTATATTACTGGAGAATAATTATATATTACATGCTCATGGAAATGTAAAAATTGATAGAATAGATCAAACAGGAATCTTTAATAAGGAAAATCAAAAACATTCTCATAAACTAAGAATAATTAAAAAAATTATATAAAAAAACCTCTCAATTGAGAGGTTTAGAAACTAAAAATTATTGTAATAACGATTTCATCTGCTTAAATCCCTCATTATTGCCTAGGGTTCCATAAATATTCATTAGTGTTTTAACTGCTTCTTGGTTTTCATTTATTGAAACAAGTTTTTCTAAAATCGGTACGCACTCTTTATATAAATTTTCTCTTTCTGTTTTTAGTACGTCATATCTAGCATTATCTGCTCTTGAATTTCCTAGTCCATTCATCTCTTCAACAATAGGTGCTTCACCTTCTAGTATTAATGAGACTAGATTTAAATATCCTGATTCAAAATTTGGATCTAATTCAATCGTTTTGTTATAATAAGTTTTTGCATCTTCTGTATTACCCCTTTGTGCGTTTACAACACCGAGATTAAAATAAAGCGTTGCATTATTTGGATCTTGTTCAATAGCTTCTTTCATTAAAGCCTCAAAACGATCGTTTTCATTTAATTGAATATATAGATTTGCTTCTGTGAGAATTAGGTTTAAATCCTTTGGATCTGATTGACGAGCAAGTTTGACAGCATCCATAGCCTTATCATTTTGACCTAGTTGAGCATAGATAAGCGCAATATTTTTGATTATTTCTGGGTATCTAGAATCTGTTTTCTCTTCCCTAAAATCAGAATACTCTTTTGTTTTTTTATAAACATTATACTCCGATTCAGAAAGTTCAACCTCTTCTCCTGATTCAATTGATTTTGCAAAATACTTTGTTGTTATTCCTTCATATTTTAAATCTTTAAGTTGATTATAGTACTCGAGCGCTTTTTCAAAATCTGATCCATTAACAGAACCAGAAGCTGCATAATACAAGTAATCTTGATTAATTTCTTTATCAATAGTGTAGGCTAAATATAATTTAGAAGCACCTTCCTTATATTTTTTTTCGGCATTGTCTTCAATTGCACTATTAACAATATCTGAAGTTAATTTGAGAATATTGTTGTCGTACTCAGTATCCTTGCCGCCACTTGATTTGTACTTAAGAAATTTTTCGTAAGATGATTGAAAATTACTGTTTGCTTGATCAATTTTTGCCTCCAAATATGTCTTTTGGAGTAAAACTTTTTCATCTGCATTATTAAAAAGTGTTTCATTTGATTTTAATAATTCAGTGGCCCCTTGAATATCGCCTGAATCATAAAGTTTTTCTGCTTTTTTGATTTCTTTTTTTTGACCTACTGTCATGAAACAGGCCAAAAACATAATTGTGGTAATATATTTTTTCATTGTATTAATTAATTTATTTTTTTATTCAATTATAGTGCCATCGTTAACTTCTAAATCATACATATCTTCAATGGGATCATCATCTTTCATTACTTTGGCAACCGCAGCAATATTATCATCTTCTTTAAGGTTTATCAATTTAACACCTTGTGTAGCTCTTCCCATTACTCGTAAACTACTTATTTCCATTCTAATTGCAATTCCTGATTTATTAATAATCATTAGATCATCTTGATCGCTAACACTCTTAATAGAAACCAATTTACCAGTTTTTTCCGTGATAGAAATGGTTTTTACACCCTTTCCACCTCTGTTAGTTATACGATAATCTTCTAAATTAGAACGTTTTCCGTAACCATTTTCAGAAACAACAAGAATATTTGCATCCATATCGTTTACAGCAATCATTCCAACAACCTCATCACTTTCATTATTTAATTTTATTCCACGAACACCTGACGCACCTCTTCCCATTGGTCGAGTTTTACTTTCTTCAAAACGAATCGCCTTACCAGAACTAACAGCCATCATTATATGACTATTACCAGTTGTAAGTTTAGCTTCTAAAAGTTCATCGCCCTCTTTTATATTTATTGCGTTTATACCATTTGTTCTAGGGCGCGAATATTTTTCAAGAGATGTCTTTTTGACTTGCCCTTTACGAGTAGCCATTATCACATAATGATTATTAATATAATTTTCATCCTTCAGATCTTGTGTACAAATGAAAGCTTTTACCTTATCATCTTGTTCAATATTTATCAAATTTTGAATAGCTCGCCCTTTTGAAGTTTTTGATCCTTCGGGTATTTCATATACTCGCATCCAAAAACATTTACCTTTTTGTGTAAAAAAAAGCATGTATTGATGATTGGTTCCTATAAAAAGATCCTCTAAAAAATCTTCGTCTCTTGTAGTTGAAGCTTTTTGACCAACCCCTCCTCTATTTTGAGTCTTATATTCAACAAGGGGAGTTCTTTTTATATATCCAGCATGAGAAATGGTAATAACAACTTTTTCGTTAGGTATCATATCCTCCATACTAAAATCTCCTCCAGTGTAATCTATACTAGAACGTCGCTTATCTCCATATTTTTGTTTTATCTCTAGTAGTTCTTCCTTGATAATATTCATTCTTCGATCCTTTTTATCAAGTATATCTTTAAGATCAGCTATTGTTTTTAGAAGGGTTTCAAATTCTGATCTTAGCTTATCCTGCTCTAAACCAGTTAGTTGTCTAAGTCTCATTTCAACAATTGCTTTTGCTTGAATTTCAGATAATTTGAAGCGTTCTTTCAAATTAGATTTTGCAACGTCAGGATTCACAGAACCTCGTATTATAGAAATTACTTCGTCAATATTGTCTGATGCTATAATCAATCCTTCTAATATATGTGCACGTTCTTCAGCTTTTCCTAGTTCATATTTTGTTCTTCTTACAACAACATCATGTCTATGCTCAACAAAATATTGAATCATATCTTTTAAATTCAATACTTGTGGTTTCCCTTTTACAAGGGCAATATTATTTACACTAAATGAAGATTGTAAAGAAGTGAATTTATATAGTTTATTAAGAACTATATTGGGAACCGCATCTCTTTTTAAAACATAAACAACCCGCATTCCGTTTCGATCTGATTCATCTCTTATAGTACTTATCCCCTCAATTTTTTTATCATTAATTAATTCTGCAGTTTTTCTAATCATCTCTGCTTTATTAACCTGGTAAGGAATTTGATCGACTATTATACACTCTCTTCCATTAACTTCTTCAATTTCAGCTTTACCTCTAATCACAATTTTACCTCTACCTGATAGAAATGCTTCTTTTACACCTTCGTATCCATAAATAATTCCACCTGTTGGAAAATCTGGAGCTTTAATTGATTCTATAAGTTCTTCAATTGTAATATTTATATTATCAATAAACTTTATAGTTCCATCAACAACTTCTGAGAGATTATGAGGCGGCATATTGGTCGCCATTCCTACTGCAATTCCAGATGCACCATTTATTAATAAATTTGGTACCCTTGTTGGTAATACTGTTGGCTCCTTTAATGTGTCATCAAAATTAAGTTGTAAATCAACTGTATCTTTTTCAATATCAGCCATTAGATCTTCTGATATTTTTTGCATGCGTGCTTCTGTATAACGCATAGCTGCTGGACTATCCCCGTCAATAGATCCAAAATTTCCTTGGCCATCAACAAGTAAGTATCTTAAGCTCCATTCTTGCGCCATACGAACCATTGTGTCATAAACAGAACTATCACCATGTGGATGATATTTACCTAAAACTTCACCAACTATTCTTGCAGACTTCTTATATGCCGTACTGGATCTAATTCCAAGCTCATGCATACCAAATAATACTCTACGATGAACTGGCTTTAAACCATCTCTAACATCTGGCAATGCACGTGACACAATGACAGACATTGAATAGTCAATGTATGCAGATTTCATTTCGTCTTCTATGTTAATAGGAATTAACTTGTCATTATCCATTTTGTTATTTTATAATTAAGCTAAAATAGTTAAACGTGCTGGGATAAATAAACTTTTATTCATCCATAAAATGTAAAATTATTAACATAATTAGTCCTGATTTTGGTGGTAAATAATACCTAACCTTGCTTTGAATTCTTAATATTTTTTTGTCTATTAGCAAGGTGTTAAGATTTTGGTCCACTTTTTGAAGTGATTTAATTTAAAAAAATGAAATGGATGATAATTTTTCACCACGCGTTAAAGATGTTATAGCATACAGCAAGGAGGAAGCCCTGAGACTTGGGCATAACTTTATTGGAACAGAACATCTAATGCTTGGTATTTTGAGAGATGGAGGAGGAAAAGCAATTGCTATCTTAAATGCTATTGAAATTAATCTTGAGGAGCTAAGAAGAAAAGTTGAGATACTTAATCCAGCAACAATAGATGATATTCATTCATTAAATAATAAAAAGAACTTACACTTAACCAGGCAAGCTGAAAGAGCATTAAAAACTACTTTTCTTGAAGCAAAATTATTTCAAAGCGAATTAATTAATACTGTACACTTATTACTTTGCATATTAAGAAATGAAAATGATCCTACAACAAAACTCTTATCCCAATTAAACATAGATTATGACATAATCAAAGAACAATTTAAATTAATGCTCGCAAATGATTCAGATAATTATGAGGAATTACCCTCTGGATCTTCTTTTCCAGAAGAAAAAGAAAGTGAAGAACCAAAAGAAAATCCCTTTATACCTTCAACTGATTCAAAAGCTACAAAAAAATCCAAAACTCCAGTTTTAGATAACTTTGGCAGAGACATAACTAACCTTGCTGAAGAAGAAAAATTAGATCCTGTAGTAGGAAGAGAAAAAGAGATTGAAAGGGTATCACAAATACTAAGTAGAAGGAAAAAAAATAATCCATTACTTATAGGTGAGCCTGGTGTTGGAAAGTCTGCAATTGCTGAGGGACTTGCGCTACGTATAATACAAAAAAGAGTATCTCGTGTTCTATACAATAAGAGAGTTGTTGGTCTTGATTTAGCTAGTTTAGTTGCTGGAACAAAATATAGAGGTCAATTCGAAGAAAGAATGAAAGCTCTAATGAATGAATTAGAAAAAAACGATGATATTATTTTATTTATAGACGAGATTCATACTATCGTTGGAGCTGGTGGAGCTACTGGAAGTCTTGACGCATCAAATATGTTTAAACCTGCACTTGCAAGAGGTGAAATCCAATGTATTGGTGCAACCACTCTAGATGAGTATAGACAGAATATTGAAAAGGATGGTGCTTTAGAAAGGCGTTTTCAAAAAGTTCTTGTTGAACAAACAAACAAACAAGAAACTTTAGAAATATTGAAAAATATTAAAGAAAGATATGAAAACCATCATAACGTCAATTATACTGATGAAGCACTTGTAGCTTGTGTCGAACTAACTGACCGTTATATGTCAGATCGATTTTTACCAGATAAAGCTATTGATGCTCTTGACGAGGCTGGATCAAGAGTTCATATTAATAATATGAGTGTCCCAAAAGAAATTATAGATCTTGAAAACCAATTGGATAATGTTAGAGATTTGAAAAATTCAGTTGTAAAAAGACAAAAATATGAAGAGGCAGCAAAACTTCGTGATGATGAAAAAAGAGTTGAGCGATCACTGATTGAGGCCCAAGAAAAATGGAATGAAGAATCAAAACAAAACCGTATCACTGTAAATGACAATGACATCGCTGATGTTGTTTCTATGATGACTAACGTTCCTGTTAATAAAATAGTAAAATCTGAAAAAAATAAGCTTTCCAAACTTGCAAAGACCATTGAATCAAAAATTATTGGACAAAGTGAAGCTGTAGAAAAAGTCGTTAAAGCGATCCAAAGAAATAGAGCTGGATTAAAAGCACCAGATAAACCAATAGGTTCATTCATTTTCTTAGGCCAAACAGGCGTAGGTAAAACTCAGCTGGCAAAAATTCTTGCGTCAGAAATTTTTGAATCAGAGGAAAACCTAATTAGGGTAGATATGAGTGAATATATGGAAAAATTTGCTATCTCAAGATTAATAGGCTCTCCTCCGGGATACGTTGGTTATGAAGAAGGAGGACAGTTAACGGAGAAGGTTAGAACCAGACCCTACTCTGTTATTTTATTAGATGAAGTTGAAAAAGCACATCCAGATATTTTCAATATGCTTCTTCAAGTTATGGATGATGGATTTTTAACCGATAGTTTAGGAAGAAAAATAAATTTCCAAAACACAATTTTAATTATGACCTCAAATGTTGGAGCTAGACAAGTTAAAGATTTTGGAAAAGGACTTGGTTTTGAAACTGCCTCTCAAAAAGCACAATCTAGTGATATTGAAAAAAATGTAATAGAAAAAGAATTAAAGAAAATCTTTTCACCTGAGTTTCTAAATAGGGTTGATGATATTGTAATTTTTAATGCTCTTGAAAAGAAAGAAATTAGAAAAATAGTTGAAATAGAACTTTCTAAGTTATTAAAAAGGATATATAACTTAGGGTATAAAATTGAAATATCCAATTCTGCCAAGGACTTTTTAGTAGAAAAAGGATTTGACAGAAAGTATGGTGCAAGACCGCTCAAAAGAGCTATACAAAAATATGTTGAAGACTTATTAGCTGAAAATGTTGTTACCAATAAAATTAAAGAAGGTGACAAAATATTAATTGACAAATTAAAAGAGAAAAAAGAGCTTTATATAACAACAATAAATCAAGAAGCTAAAAAAAGGGAGTAGTTAAATTAATAACCTTTTTAATTCACACTAAACCTTTTCATTTCATTTTGTATTTAAGCAAGCATTTAATGTTATTTTTGCGATTGTTTTAAATTAATTAATTTTTTATAGGATTAAAAGATAAAATTTTATGAAGATTTTAAAGTTTGGAGGTACATCTGTAGCGAACCCGGAAGGTCTAACTAGGGTAATTGAAATTATAAAAAAAAATACTGAACAATTAATTATTGTTGTATCGGCTTTTGGAGGTGTCACAAACTTATTAATTGAAATGGCAGATCAAGCCAGTAAATCAAATAATAACTATAAAAAAAACATAAAAACAATAGAAGAAATTCACTTAAATCAAATTAATTTTTTCATACCTGTAAAACAACAAAGTGGAATAATAAGTTTTTTAAAATCAAAAATAAACGAACTAGAGGATTTTTTAGAATCCCTTAATACCTTAAAAGAATTAACCCAAAAAAGTCTTTCTAAAATTTCAAGCTTTGGTGAAATTTTATCAAGTACAATAATTTATCATGTTTTAAAGGATTCGAATCTTGATGCTGATATCGCAGACTCTCGTGATATTTTATTTACACATAAAGTTAATGATCGTGAGGTTATTAATAATAAAAAAAGTGCTAAAAAAACATCTTTGCTACTTAAAAATAAAAAATCCAAAATAATTGTTATACCAGGTTTTATTGCTCAAGATGAAGAAGGAAATATTACAACTTTAGGGCGTGGAGGCTCAGATTACACAGCATCACTATTAGCTAATTATACTGATGCCAACATTCTAGAAATTTGGACTGATGTCAGTGGGGTTTATACAGCAAATCCAAAATTAGTTAGTCAAGCACAACCAATTAAAAAATTATCTTTCCAAGAAGCAATGGAATTATCACATTTCGGAGCTAAAGTAATATATCCCCCAACTCTTCAACCCTTGATAGAAAAAAATATACCATTACGAATAAAAAATACTTTTGATACATCAGCAAAAGGCACACTAATCAATCAAAATAATTTAAAAAAAGATGAAAATTCAATAGTTAAAGGTGTAAGTCATATAGAGAATGTATCCCTTGTGAATTTAGAAGGAAGTGGTATGGTTGGTATCCCGGGATTCTCTAAGCGTTTTTTTGAATGTCTATCTGAAAAGAAGATAAACATAATTATGATTACCCAAGCTTCATCTGAACATTCAATTTGTATTGGGGTTAAATCTGAAGATGCCTTAGCAGCTAAAAAAGTCATTGATGAAAATTTTGCTTTTGAAATTTCTCTTAAAAAGATTGAACCTGCTAAAATTGAAACTAACATGACAAATATTGCAATAGTCGGTGACCGAATGAAAGACCATCAAGGAATAAGTGGTAGGTTTTTTAGTAGCTTGGGTGCAAATAACATAAATATAAGGGCGATTGCCCAGGGAGCATCCGAAAGAAATATTTCTATTGTTATTGATAAAAAAAATACACAAAAAGCTTTAAACACCATTCATGAAAGTTTTTTTGAAGAACAAGCAAAAGAATTAAATTTATTTATAACAGGTGTTGGTAATGTTGGAAGTAGATTAATTGAACAAATTGAAAATCAAAGAGACTATCTTTTAGAACATTTACGTTTAAAAATTCGTGTAATTGCTTTATCCAATTCTAGAAAAATGATATTATCAGATAATCCAATAGATCTAACTAATTGGAAAAAATTACTTAGTGGTAGTGAAACAAAGGCTAATCGAAAAAAATTTTTTAATCACATTAAAGAATTGAACCTCAGAAACAGTATTTTTATTGATAACACTGCAAGTGAAACTATATCTGATGAATATATTAAATATCTCAAAAATAATATTGGAGTAGTAACCTGTAATAAAATCGCCTGTGCAAGTTCGTTTGAAAACTATAGAGAACTTAAAAAAACAGCACGTCAATTTGGTACACCCTTTTTGTTTGAAACTAATGTTGGTGCTGCTTTACCAGTAATTGACACCCTTAATACCCTTATTGCTTCAGGAGATAAAATCCATCAAATTCAAGCTATACTTTCTGGAAGCTTAAACTATATATTTAATAATTTTTCAATTCAAACAAAATTCAAAGACATCGTTTTAAAAGCCCAAAAAGAAGGATTTACTGAACCCGATCCTAAAATTGACTTAAGTGGCGTTGATGTGGCAAGAAAAATACTTATCCTTGCTAGAGAAAGTGGATTTAATATAGAATTAGATGATATTCAAAATAACTGTTTTTTACCCAAAGAAGTTTTAAAAACAGATAATAATATTGATTTTTTTGAAGCATTAGATAAACATGAATACCATTTCAAAAATTTGCTTGAAAAAGCAAATACTAAAAATGCTCGTTTGAAATACATTGCTGAGCTTAAAAATGGGAGAGCTTCTGTTGGACTAAAAGAAATTGAAGCTAATCATGATTTCTTTAATCTTGAGGGTAGTGATAATATAATCTTGTTTTACACTACAAGATATAAACAACAACCTCTTATAGTCAAAGGTGCGGGAGCAGGAGCTGAAGTAACAGCAGGAGGTATTTTTGGTGATATAATCCGAATAGGCAAAATGTAATTTATGGATCAAATTAAAATTTTTTCACCAGCAAGCGTTGCTAATGTTTCTTGTGGTTTTGATGTACTGGGATTCTGTTTGGATAAAATAGGTGATGAAATGCAAGTCAAAATGACTGATAAACCTGGTATTGAAATTGGTGAAATAAAAGGACAAAAATTACCTAAGGACCCACTAAAAAATGTTGCATCTATTGCTGTTCAATCTATGTTAGATGATTATCCATTTAAAAATGGATTTAAAATTGATATAGATAAAAAAATTAAGCCTGGAAGTGGTATTGGAAGTAGTGCTGCAAGTGCAGCAGGGGCTGTTTTTGCTGTTAACGAACTTTTAGGAAAACCATTTTCAAAAAAAGAATTAATTAAATATGCTATGGCTGGTGAGGCATTTGCAAGTGGCGTACCACATGCTGATAATTTAGCTCCAGTTTTACTCGGAGGATTTACACTAGTTAGAGACAATAAGAACTTAGATGTTATCAGCCTACCTTCACCCCCAGATTTAATGGTAACGATAATACATCCTAAAATTGAATTAAAAACTATTCATTCTAGATCAATTTTAAAAAAAAATATTCCATTGAATAAAGCTGTTCAACAATGGGGTAACCTAGGGGCTTTTGTAAGTGCTTTATATACAAATGACTATGATTTACTATCGAGAAGCATCGAAGATAAAGTAATTGAACCTATTAGATCAATGCTTATTCCCAAATACCAAGAAGTAAAAAAAATAGTATTAGAATCAGGAGCTTTAGGTTGTGGAATATCAGGTTCAGGACCTTCTATATTTGCTCTTTCAAAAGGAAAATTAAATGCAAAAAAAGTAGGTGATGCTATGGAAATAGTTTATAAAAGTATTGATCTTGAATTTGATATTCATTACTCGCAAATTAACAAAAACGGTATTAAAATTATTTAATAAGTGAAATACTCAAGCTTAAATTATAATTCAAAAAAAGTAGGCTTTTTGGACGCTGTAATAAAAGGACTTGCTCCAGATAGAGGTCTTTATTTTCCAGAAAAAATACCAATTTTAGATAAAAATTTTATTAGTTCAATAGAAAACTACTCAAATAATGAAATTGCATTTAAAGTCATAGAACCATTTATAGGCAATGAAATACCAAAAAATATTTTACAAAAAATAATTGAAGAAACACTATCTTTTGATTTCCCTCTAGTTAAAATTACTGAAAACATATCTACCCTTGAGCTATTTAAAGGTCCAACTTTGGCATTTAAGGATGTTGGTGCAAGGTTTATGGCCAGATGTTTATCTTATGGCAATAAGATAAAAAAGCATAACAAAATAACCGTTCTAGTAGCAACCTCTGGTGATACTGGAGGAGCTGTAGCAGATGGTTTTTACAAAGTAAAAGGAATTGATGTTATTATACTTTTCCCTAAAGGAAAGGTAAGTAAACTACAAGAGCTTCAACTAACAACATTGAACGAAAACATAACTGCTATTGAAATTGATGGAACATTTGACCAATGCCAGGATATGGTTAAGTCGGCTTTTATTGACCCAGAATTAATTGACAAAATTAAGTTAACATCGGCAAATTCAATTAATATTGCTAGATGGCTATCACAAATGTTTTATTACTTCATTGCTTTTAAAAATAGACCAAATCCAACAAAAAAATTAGTCATTTCAGTACCATGTGGAAACTTTGGAAATATATGTGCTGGAATTATATCAAATAAAATGGGGTTGCCTATCAACCATTTTATTGCTAGTACAAACAGTAACGATACAGTTCTTAATTACTTAAATTCAGGAAATTACATTCCAAAAAAGTCAATTCAAACAATTTCCAATGCTATGGATGTTGGTGATCCAAGTAATTTTATTCGCATTCAAAAAATTTTCAATAATGATCTTTTGAAATTAAAAAAAACACTTAGCAGCTATAGCTATTCTGATAAACAAACTGAAAGTGCGATTAAAGAAATTTTTAGTTATAATAATTATATTGCTGATCCACACGGTGCCATTGGATTTCTTGGTATTAAGGACTATTTTATTTCTCAAGAAGATCCTAGTTCACTTCAAGGAATATTTCTTGAAACAGCACATCCTATTAAATTTGCAAATATTGTAGAAAGAATAATCAATACCAAAATAGAATCACCTAGTCAGATAAAAGGGATTAGAAATTTAAAAAGTAATAAACTCACTATGGTAGGTTATAATGAATTAAAGTCGTTTTTGTTAGCTAAAAATTAATTTATTCTCAGGGGTGGTAATTCAAAATCATCCAAAGCACTTTTTTCTTTCATTAGTTTTTCAATTTCATCCCATTTTCGGGGTGCATCCTTAGAAAGATTTACATTTCCATTATCTGTAATCAAAATATCATCTTCTATTCTAATACCTATTTCCCACCACTTAGAGTCACATGGACTATCTTTTGGAATATATATTCCAGGTTCTACGGTTATTACCATATTTGGAATTAAATTTTCATATAAACCTGGATCATGTACATCTAAACCAATATGATGTGCCACCCCATGTGGTAAGTATCTTCTAAATTCTTCTGGTTTTTTAATTATTCCTAATTTTAATAAACCTTCTTTAACCACATTGTAACAGGCATTACTTATATCTTTAAAACTTGCTCCTTTTTTTGCAGCGCTTATACCTGCTTCTTGCGATTCATAAACAATTTTATACAACTCACGTTGTTCTAATGTAAATACTCCAGAAACTGGAATTGTTCTGGTAACATCAGCAGTATAACCATTATACTCAGCTCCTAAATCCATTAATATCAATTGATTTTTAATATCAGTTTTATTATTTGTGATATAATGAAGAACACATGCATTATCCCCAGCTCCAACTATTGAGGGATATCCTTCATGAGCTGCTCCATATTTTTTATAAACCAGCTGATGTATCCCTTGAACCTCTCTTTCTGACATTTCAGG
>Ga0163111_10000918_pt1 | contig 17791 bp, 15 predicted proteins | sample CRUFie1St18metaG_FD_109645 | JGI IMG/M metagenome (GOLD analysis project Ga0163111, IMG submission 109645) | Marine microbial communities from the Costa Rica Dome - CRUD Field 142mm St18 metaG | ecosystem: Environmental > Aquatic > Marine > Oceanic > Photic zone | place: Costa Rica: the Eastern...
TAGTAACAGTTGCAGGGGATCTAGAAGTAAATGAAACAAAACTTAGAAATTATCTAGGCGGCGAGCCTAGATTAGCCAATGACCGGGAATTGATTGATTTGGAATTGTCACAAGGTTACTTATCACCTGTAAATAATGAATTAGAAACAATAATTGATTTATCAGTTGATTTGAATTCTGATTATATTGCTGGTGCCAATAAAGATAATTTCCATGTAAAAGGAATCATTCCAAAAAGAGATTTCAATAAAATTGTTGATGTTTTAGATTTAGCAAATGCAAAAGTTAATGATTTTTCACCGTATTGTGATGATAGTTGTTCTGGATTCAAAGAATATAAGGGAATTGAAGTTGGTCATATTTTTAAATTAGGTTCATCATACAGTTCAAAAATGGAACTCAATTATCTAAATTCAGATGGAAAAATCGTAGATGTTGAAATGGGTTGTTACGGTATTGGAATTGGAAGATTACTCGCTGCAATTATTGAATCTAACTCAACAGAAAAACAACTAAAATTTAATAATGAAATTGCTCCTTTTGAAATCTATTTAGCTTCTTTAAACACTGATAATGCAGATGTGGTAGAACAATCTGAAAAAATTTATACTGACTTATTAGATTCAGGTTTTGATGTATTGTTTGATGATAGGAACGAATCACCTGGTGTAAAATTTAATGATTATGATCTATCTGGTGTCCCTGTAAGAATTGTAATAAGTTCAAGATCTCTAAAAAACAATGAAGTTGAAATCAATAATAAGATAAATGGAAATACCCAATTAATAAACAAAGAAAATTTAATTGAATTTTTAAAAAAAATTTAAAAAACTAAGTTTTTCTTTAATTTCTTCTCTCAATATTATAGAATGAACTAAAATTAATTGAATGTGAAGTAGAAGTGGGCTGAGCCCACTTTTTTTTGTTCAAATTACAATAATTAGGTAGGTAGAATTGAAAAACGAATTAATGTTGGCTTTGACTGCTCTTGCGCATGACAGGAGCCTTCCTCAGTCAGTTGTACTTTCAGCAATACAAGCTGCATTAGAACACGCATACAAAAAAGATGCGAATGGTCAAGAAGTAAGAGTTGATTTAGATCCTGATACAGGAAATACAGTTGTAAGAACTATAAAAATTGTTGTCGAAACTGTAGAAGATAATGACTTAGAAATATCCTTATCGCAAGCACAAGATCATTTTCCTGATATAAAAGTTGGAGAAGAAGTTACTACTGGTTATATTGAGCCTGACCCAGGAAGGATTACTGCGCAAACTGCAAGGCAATTAGTTTTACAGAAATTGAGAGAAGCTGAGAGGCAGTTGGTTGCTAATGAATATTCAAATAAAATTGGCGAAATCATGACTGGTTCTGTTTCAAGGATAGAAGGAAGAGACGTAATTGTATCTTTGGGCAGAGGTGAAGCAGTAATGCCACCACAAGAACAAGTCTCTTCAGAAAAATATCGCGTTGGGCAGCAGTTGAAGTTTATTATTCTAAAGCTTGACCAAGAAAGAAGAGGCCATGAGATTGTGGTATCAAGATCAAATGTAGACCTTTTAAGAGAATTATTTGTTCTTGAAGTTCCTGAAATAAGTAGTGGAATAATAGAGATAAAAAATATTGTTAGAGAGCCAGGTTCACGAAGTAAAATTGCTGTAAACTCTAACCAAGATGGCATTGATGCTGTAGGTGCATGTGTAGGGCTTAGAGGGCTAAGAATACAAAATGTTGTAAATGAACTTTTAGGAGAAAAAATTGATGTTATTGAGTGGAGTGAAGATCCAGTTGAATTTATAATTAAGTCATTAAGTCCTTCAGAAGTAGAAAGAGTAATGTTAAATTCTACTGAAAATTCTGCTCAAGTTACTGTTCCAGAAAGTCAGTTATCTCTTGCAATAGGTAAAGATGGTCAAAATGTAAGACTAGCTGCTAAATTGTGTGGATGGAAAGTAGACATTTCTTCAGATACTAATAGCAATGAAAATGATAACAATGAGCCTAAAACTGAACTTTCAAAAGCAGGAATTGATTCCAACACTGAAGAATTATTGAAGGTTGCAAGCGTTACAAATATTGATCAAATTAAAAACATGAGCAAAGACGATTTATTGAGTATAAGTGGAATGACTGAAAAAAGACTAAAGGCTTTAAGAGAAATTATCCCATCCTCTGCTCCCGAAAAAGTTGAAGCTAAAGAAGTAGTCGATGATGAAATTGTAGAAAAAATAGTTTCTGATAGCGAAGTATTTTCTAGTGATGATTTGGTAGAAATAATGGAGAATTCAAAAAATGAGGATTCTGAAGATGAGTCAGAACCTGAAAAACCTGCTGTTGGTGAAAAAGATATTTGGAACATTGATTCAATTGTTAAGAAAAAATCAGGCAATCCAAAAAAAGGCGTAATAAGGTTTGCTGAAGATATTGATGACTTAAAAAATTAGATGGTTGAAAATAATAACAACTTAATAGATGAACAAGAAAAATTATTAAATTTGCCTGTCCAATTAACTGCAGGTGACCTTTCAGAAATCATGGATATATCTCCATCTGAAGTAATTAAAGAGCTAATGCGTCATGGAGTAATGGCAAATATTAATGAAATTATTGAATTTGAAGTTGCTGTTTTAGTTGCTCATGAATTTGGTTTCAAAGTTCTTAAGCCTAAAGGTGATGCAAAAAAGACGTTAAAATCTGATATAAATCAAGAAAGTTTGAATGAAGATCAGATTGTGCTTAGATCGCCTGTTATAACAATACTTGGTCATGTTGATCATGGGAAAACATCAATATTAGATGCAATTAGAGGTTCCAAGGTTGCAGATTCAGAACATGGAGGAATCACGCAGAGTATTGGTGCATATCAAATAACACACAATAATGAAAAAATTACATTTGTCGATACTCCTGGCCATGAAGCATTTACATCTATGCGTGCAAGAGGTGCTCTAATCACAGATATCGCTGTTTTAGTTGTTGCTGCTGATGATGGAGTAATGAGGCAAACAAAAGAAGCAATTGATCATATTAAATCAGCTGAAACTCCAATGATTGTTGCTATAAATAAGTGTGATTTAGATGGTGCTGATATTAATAAAGTTAAGTCTCAACTTGTTGAAAATGAAGTTGTCCCTGAAGATTATGGTGGAGATGTCATGTGCGTAGAAACCTCAGCAACAACATCAAAGGGGATTAGCGAATTGTTGGAATCAATAATACTTTTGGGACAAATACTTGAACTTAAAGTCCCTAAAGACACTGCAGGCCAAGGTTATATTCTCGAAGGAACCCTTGATAAAACTAAAGGTTCTTTAGGAACAATTTTAGTTAAAGAAGGAAATGTTAGCGTTGGAGATTTTATTGTTGCTGGAGAAATTAGTGGAAAAATTAAAAATTTGACTGATGGATTTAATAGATCTGTAAAAAATGTAACTCCAGGTGCTCCAGCTCAAGTTTTGGGCATGAACTCAGTTCCAAAAGCAGGTGATGATTTCAAAATTTTCAAAACTGATAAAGAAGCTAAAAAATATATAAAGTCACTGTCTATAAATAAAGAACAAAAAAAATCGGTTATAAGAAATAATGACGAAGATGATGAGAGCATATTTAGAATAATTATAAAATGTGGTACTGATGGTTCAGTGGATGCAGTAAAAAAAGTCCTTGAAACAATTGAGAATGAAGATGTAAATATTGAAATTACACACTCCTCATCAGGTTCAGTAAATGAAAATGATGTGATGTTAGCAACTGCAGCGAACGCAGTTGTTGTGGGATTTCAAACTGTTATTGAACAGGGTGCTATAAGACAATCAAGAACTAATGATGTTGTAATTAAGAATTACGATATTGTATACGAGATGGTTGATGAACTAACTGAAATGATTCAGAAAAATAGAAAATCTCAATCTTCTGAAAATATATTAGGGTATGCTGAAATTCTTGATACTTTTGCACTTGGGAAAACTAAGACAGTTGGTGGTTTCAAGGTAATTGAAGGCTTAGTTAAAAGAAATAGTCTAATTAAAGTAACAAGAAATGAAAAAGTAATTTTTCAAGGTTCTATATCTTCTTTAAGGCACCTTAAAGAAAATGTCAGAGAAATTAGGTCCGGAATGGAAGGCGGATTAACACTTGATGGATTTAATGAATTTGAAATTAATGATGTTTTGGAATGTTTTGAAATTATAACTACGTAATATTATGAGCATTCGTTCAGATAAAGTTAGATTAACATTAAAAAAAGCTGTTAGTGAGATAATAAAAGTTGAACATAATTTTGATGTTTTGGTTTCAGTTTCTGACTTAGATATAAGCCCTGATCTGGGTAATGTGAAAATTTATATTTCAGTCCTTGGAGATATAAGTTCAAAGAATGAGGTTATAGAAGAGCTAAATGGTAATTCAACAAATATTAAAAATTATTTTCCTAAATACGTAAAACTCAGAAAAATGCCATCTATTAACTTTTTTATAGATGAAACAATTGAAAATGCTGAAAAAATGCAAAAAATTTTAGATAATTTAAATTAATTTAAAACTTTGTTAAACGGATTTATAAATGCAAATAAACCTTCTGGTATTTCATCAAATAAATTGCTTAACTTAATAAAGCACGATATAGGCGGTTCAAAAATAGGCTTTGTTGGTACTCTTGATCCCCTTGCTTCTGGAGTATTGCCAATTTGCATAGGCTTTGCAACAAGGTTAAGCGACATGATATCTGAACCCGTTAAAGAGTATATATTTACTGGTAACTTTGGCGCTGAAACCGATACATGTGACATTGAGGGAAAAATTATCTGTGAAAGTAAGTATGATCATGTTGAAGAAAATAATTTAGATATTTTCCTTAAAAAACTAAAAAAATCCTATAACCAGGAAGCCCCAATTTATAGTGCTTTAAAAGTTAAGGGAAAGAAAATGTACGAATTGGCGAGGCAAGGAATTGAAGTAAAACCAAAGGTAAGAAAAGTAAAATTAATCGATTTTGAAATAATTGACTTTGAAAAACCCACTTTTAAGATTAAAATTTTATGTAGTAAAGGGTTTTACGTAAGAAGTCTTGTTAGAGATATTGGAAGAAATTTAGGCACTCATGCCTACTTAACTTCCTTATTAAGAACAAAGTCTTCAGGGTTTGATATTAAAGATTCGTTTAGCACGGATCAAATCAAATATCATATAGATAATGGAAGTGTTAAAAATTTAATTACCCCAATAGAGAAATTATTGGTCAATTTTAAATTAGTTAATTTAAATAAATTTGAATCGATGAAAATATTGAATGGTAATAATTTGAGAAAAAGTATGTTTAATGTGAAAAATAACGATAAATTGATTATTTTTGATGATAATTCATCAATAATTTCTATAGGAGAATATATTGATGATGTAATATTCCCATTGAAAGTCGTGGCTCATGATTGAATCTATTAAATTTAAAATTTTATTATTAATGTTTTCAAGCATTTTTATTATCAATTGTTCAAATAGCAAAGATGATCTTATTGTTTTGGGAGAAAGCCCTATGATAAAAAATCATTTTGATCAAAAAATGATAAATGAATATGATATGGAAGAAATAATTAATCATGGTGAACTTTTATTTAAAGTATCATTTAATGAATTAGATGGACTTGGAAGGCCAGAAACTTCTGGCACAACTAAGACAAGGCCAAGAAGAGAATCACCTCAAAATTTTAATCGAATATCTGGTCCAGATGCTAATGCTTGCGTTGCGTGTCATAATTTACCCAGAATTGGTGGAGGGGGTGATAATTCAAATAACGTTTTTGGTTTAGCTTCAGACATTGATTTTGCAACTTTAGAGGGTTCCGTTGGGTCTGAAGATGATTCTTCAAGTGTTTTAGATATTACGAATGAGAGAAATACTATAGGTGTTTTTGGATCTGGTCTTGTTGAACTTTTGGCTAGAGAAATTACTAGTGATTTACTAAATATTGTTGAAGAATCAAAAGTAATTTCAGCTACAGAAAAAAGGATTGTAAAAGCCGATTTAAAATCAAAAGGGATTGATTATGGTTATATTGAGGTCTATCCAAATGGTTTTGTCGATAGATCCAATGTTGATGGTGTTGATAGTGATTTGATTTTAAGGCCATTTATACAAAAAGGGGTAATTGGATCATTAAGAGATTTTTCAAATATTTCTATGAATCATCATCATGGAATGCAATCTGAAGAGCTTGCTGGTTTTAATTCTGATCTAGACAGAGATGGTGTAGTAAATGAACTTACTGAAGGAGATATAACTGCAGTTACCATATTTCAAGCAACTTTAGATTATCCAAATAATGTATTCTCCGACAACGAAGATATAAAAAACGCACAACTTAAAGGCAAAGAGATTTTTAACAATATTGGCTGTGCCAGCTGTCATATGCCTACACTACCTCTAAAAAGTTTAATGTTTGTTGAACCAGGTCCATTCAATACAGAAATTAGCACTACTCTTGCAGAATCAGAAAATACCCTTGTAGTTGATTTAGAAGATTATGTAAGCAAGCTTGATAAAGATGAATATGGTAATTATTTAATTCCAATATGGAGTGACTTGAAAAGACACGATATGGGGCCAAAACTAGATAATGAAAGGCCATTGCAAAAAGGTGTCCCTACAAATTATTGGCTCACTAAAAAGTTATGGGGTTTTTATTCTGAACCTCCTTTTCTTCATCATGGTAGGGCAAATTTGTTAAATGATGTTATTGAAATGCATCAGGGAGATGCTAAAATTTCTTCTGATGCTTATTTTGACCTTGGGTCAGATGATCAGCAATTTTTAATTGAGTTTCTAAAATCATTTAAATAAAAAGGAATATTCGATGCATGAATCTCCATTACATTTAGTGGCAGAATCAATAATTGTTTTAGCCGTAATTTTAATATGTGCAAAGCTATTTGGTGAGTTTTTTTTCAGATTTTTAAAACTTCCAAGAGTTATAGGTGAATTAAGCGCAGGTATAATTATTGGACCCTTTGCATTAGGGGGATTAGTTTTAGGTGGCTTTGGACCTTTTATACATATTGATGAACATTCCTCTATTCCTGTTTCACAATCATTATATTTTCTTGCAAATGTAGGAGCAGTTATATTGCTATTTGAAGCTGGTTTAGAAACAAATAAGGAAAGGTTTTTTAATAATATTGGGTCAGCTAGCTTTGTTGCAGTTGGTGGTGTTGTACTACCTTTTCTATTAGGTCTTTTCGGAACAATTATGTTTGGATACTCATCTTTCAATTCTTTGACAGAATTAATTCCCGGACTTTTTGTTGGTGCAATGATGACAGCAACATCAGTTGGTATAACCGCTAGAGTTTTAGGAGATTTAGGAGAACTTAATTCTAGGGAGGGAGTAACAATTTTAGGTGGGGCAGTTGTTGATGATGTTTTAGGAATTTTAATTTTAGCTATTATCGTCGGAATGGATGCAACAGGAGCTATTTCTGGCATGAATATTTTTATGATAGCTCTTAAAGCAATATCATTTTGGTTAGTTCTAACATTTGTTGGAAGCTGGGCATCCCCATGGATATCTTCATTTATTATGTCTCTTGGAACAAAGAAAGGTTTTTATAAAGATCCGAGTGTAATTTTGTGTATATCTTTAGGGCTTGCTTTTCTTGTTTCTGGTATTGCAGAAATGTATTTTGGCTTAGCCATGATTATTGGTTCTTATTCTTTGGGCTTGGCATTATCAGGGACTGTTTTATTTAAAGAAATCGAAGAACCTATCAAAAAAATAAATGGATTTGTTGTTCCAGTATTTTTTACAGTTGTTGGAATGCAGGTAAATCTTCAAGCTATTTTTGGATCCGACCAATTAACCAATACGCTTTTATTTGCTCTTGTATTAACAATATTTGGAATCATAAGTAAATTGGTTGGTTCTGGAGTGCCGGCATTACTTGTTGGTTTTAACAAAAAAAGTTCATGGGTTATTGGTGTTGGTATGATGCCAAGAGGTGAAGTTGCGCTAATAATTGGTGGAATAGGTTTAGCCTCAGGAGTAATTGATGCAACTATTTTTGGCGTTACTATTGTGATGACAATTGTAACAACGATACTCGCTCCTATATTATTGAATCAAGCATATAAAAAATAAATAAGAATAAGGAAATTATGGGTTTACTTGAAGGTAAAAAAGTTCTTGTCACAGGTGCAAGAAAAGGTATTGGCAGGGGTATAGCATATGCAGTGGCAAAAGAAGGAGCAGATGTTGGTGTAAATGATTATATTGACGATGAAGAAACTTCAAAAACTATTAGATTAGTTGATTCAACTGGAAATAAAAGTTCAAAACATATTTGTGATGTTAGCAAGAAAAAAAATATCGATTTAATGATCGATGAGTTTTTGAAAGTTCATGGAAAAATTGATGTTCTTGTAAATAACGCTATTATGCAACCACAAAATAAACCTTTTAATGAAATTGATGAAGAATGGTGGGATTATATGATGGATCTTTCCCTAAAAGGATATTTTTTTGCTTGCCAAAAAGCTTCAAAAGAAATGGTTAAAAGAGGTACTAAAGGGTCATTAATTTGCATATCGAGCGTTCATTCATTTCGTGCTGCTGAAAATTGGACTCCATACGGAATAGCAAAGATTGGCGTAAGAAGAATGGTAAAAGGTTTAGCAGCTGACTTAGCAAACACAGGTATTAATTCTAACTGTATTGCTCCTGGTGCAATAAACAATACTATTCCCGAAGATGACAAAGTAGAACCTGAAGCAATGGATATGCCTTGGGTGCCTAGCGGGAGGCAAGGACTTCCCAGTGACATATCTAATGCTGTAATTTTTTTATCATCAAAAATGGGTGAATACGTTAATGGAGAAACTATTTTAGTTGATGGCGGGTTGATTGCCACAGGTCTAGGTGATGGGAGGCCAGATGGTAAATAATAATATAAAAAAAACACCAGCACATCGAATAAATAAAAAAACTAGATCTTTATTAAAAAATATAAATACTTCAGCATTTGTTGATGTTATGGCTAGGCAGTTTGGTTATGACCCTCATACAGTGCTAATGGATAATGTAATACCTCTCAATAATGGAGAAAGGTTAGTCTCAAGGGCAGTTACAATAAGATACTTACCTTCAAGAAAAGATTTCGATGAAATGAAACCTAAAAATGAAAAATCTCCAGAATACGCAGCGTTTGAGATCGCAGGAAATGGTGACGTAATTGTGATGAGTTCTATGGCATCAAGCTTAATGTCAATTGGAGGAGATATTAAATTTTTAAGACTTAAGCAAAGAAATATTGACGGTTTAGTTTGTGATGGAGGTGTCAGGGACATGAAATCTGTTGATAAATATAATATTCGTATTTGGGGATATGGAAGAACATCTAATTTAGGAACAATGGTAGGGACACCATATTCAACAAATGAACCTGTCAGGGTTGATGGTGTTTTAGTAATGCCTGGTGATTATATTGTTGCTGATGACGACGGTGTTGTTGTAATTCCAAGAAAAATATCTGCTGAAGTTGCAAAAGCAGCAATTGAATATGACAGTTTAGAGTCTTGGATTAAGAAAAGACTTGAAAAAGAGAATCTTTCACCCGGTAAATATTATCCGCCTGATAAAAAAACTTATGAAGCTTATAGGAAAAGCCTTAATAGTTAAATTCTATACTTAACCCATCATAAGATAACTCAATATCTAAATTTTCATCAAGTTTAAGTTTTTCTAGTTTTTTGTTTGCTTCATCATGGTCAACAGCGCACATTATGTCAGTAAAATATGATTTTTTTGGTCTAAATTTTTTTATAACTTCTAAAGCTTGGTCATAAGTAAAATGCGAAAAATATGCTGGCTCAGGTCTTAGAGCATCAATAATAAGGATATCTAAATCTTCTAAAAATTTTTCAGAATTTTCAGGTATTTTTGAAACATCAGATATATATGCAACATTTCCAAATTTATAACCAAATGAAATATATTCTTTTCCATGGAAAACAGGAATTGGAGTTATTTTGAAATCGCTAACAATAAAGGGTTTGTCGTCAATAATATTAAAAATTGTTTTTGGTATTGGCCCTCTTGTTCTAACCTTTCCATTTTCAAACAAATAAAAATATATATTCTTGATTGCTTCAAAATCTTGTTTCCTAAGATTTATTGAGACGGATTCTTGGACAAAATTGGTCCAATCTCTAAAATAATCAAAACCTCCAATCGCATCTGCGTGAGCATGAGTAATAACAATTTCATCAATATTTCTTATTCTATTTTTTGGAAAAAATTTTAATGCTGAATCCCAAAAAGTTTTGCCAGCATCAATGATAATGTTTTTTGATTCATTTTCGATGTCTGTCTTAATCGCTATTGATGTATTTCTTCGTCTGTTTTTTGAATCAGGATCTATAGCAGATTCGCATACTTTACATTTTTTTTCAGGGTTTGTTAAACAACTTACCCTTGGAATTCCATCTGAAGATCCAGTCCCTAAAAAAATTAAATTTCCTTTTTTATTCATAAATTTGTTGCTTATTTTCTTTTGTGTTGCTACATTAACACATTGTATTTAAACTGCTTAGAATAATGAAAATCTATGAGGTAACAAATGTCAAATAAAGTTTCGATAAAATCAAGAATAAAAAATGGTGAAGTTGTGGTTGGTCCTTTTTGTATTGTTCCATCAGGCACGATGATTGATACCTTGGGTTATTCTGGTATGGATTTTTGCATATTAGATACTGAACATGGCCCATTAGATATGCAGACAATAACTGATTTAATTTTAGTTGCTAAAGGAACCGGTGTAGACCCAATTGTTAGGGTTGGCGAAAACAATGAAAGATTAATTCTCCGTGCACTTGATATTGGTGCTTCTGGAGTTCAAGTCCCTCAAATTAATGTTAAGCAAGACGCTGTTGATGTTATAAATGCCGCAAAATATGATCCTATTGGGCATAGAGGGCTTTCTATTTTTACAAAAGCCGGTGACTATTTTCTAAATAAAGGTGAAAATCATACAGATAGGCAAAATGATGAAACAATGGTTATTGTTCACATTGAAGGCAAAAAGGGTTTAGATAACCTCGATGAAATCATGGAAGTTGATGGAATTGATGTACTATTTCTCGGGCCATACGATATTTCTCAGTCTTTAGGAATTCCAGGTCAGGTCAGAGATAAGAAAGTAGCAGATGCTATGAAAATTGCTGCCGAAAAAGCCAGAAAAGCAGGAAGGGCTGTAGGATCTTTCGCAAAAGACGTAGAAATGGGAAAATGGTTAAAAGATTTAGGTGTTCAATACATATCAATTAACACAGATGCAACAATATACATGCAAGGTTGCGAGTTGATAGCTAAAGAACTCAAATAGCATATCGGGGAGTGGCGCAGTTTGGCAGCGCGCCTGGTTTGGGACCAGGAGGTCCCGGGTTCGAATCCCGGCTCCCCGACCAAACAATTGACATATATCAGGATAATAAAGAAGATATATACTATTAGCATTGCTCTTAAATTAAACGGAGGTTTTTTATGAACTTTTTTGATTGGATATTAATTGTTTTATTTGGTTTAGGCGCTCTATGGGGATTCAGGTCAGGTTTAATAACTGGAGCGTTAACAGTAGCATCTCTTTATGTTGCCAGTCTAGTGAGCAGTCAGTTTTCTGAGAGAGTTGTTTCTATAATCGGTCAAAATGTGGAAAGCGAATCAATAGCAACAGCATTAGCATACGTAGTAATTTATGTAGGTATTTTCTTAGCAGGAAGAATACTTGCGAAAATAATTAAGACGACATTAAGCATAGTGTTTCTCGGTTGGGTAGATAAAATCGGAGGAATTGGCTTAGGTTTACTCGCAGGATTATTAATAATTGGTGCAGTTGTTGGTGCTGGCGCAAGATTTGCCTACCCTCTTGAGGAAAAAGAATATGATGGAGATATGCTTGAGAAGTTTGCAATGGAATTTGTTGCTGAAGGTTCAAGAGATTTTGTTGGAAGTACTTTAGAGGAATCTGAAGTGACAAATGTGGTTGTAGATATTTATAACACCATACCTGGTGGAGCTTTAGGAATGCTTCCTGGAGACTTTTCTTACGCATTTAATGTCCTTGATGAAAGGATAAAACTTGAAAACGAAGAAGATTAGGAGAGTAATATGACGAAAAAATTATTTGTTCTAGTTTTAACCTTAATTACATTTACAATATTCACCTATGATTCAAACATAAATGCATCTAGCGAATTTAATGTAATAGATGACCCATCTATTGTACTAGACAGACCATTTATGGATGGCACTGTTGTTTTTGATTCAAATATGAATGGGAATTGGGATATTTATTCAATGGATGGGCAAGGAAACAATCTTCGTCAGTTAACATTTAGTGTTTCTGATGAAAGATGGCCCTCTATAAGTCCTGATGGATCACATATAGCTTTTGCTTCTAATGAAGACGGTGATTACAACATTGTTATTCAAGATCTTAATGGAGATAGAAGATTTAATTTGACTCATAATGGTGCCAATGAAACTCAACCAGATTGGGGTCCATGGGATCAAATTCTTTATGTTTCAGATGTAAACGGAAACAAAGACATATTTATTAAAAATATATGGGGCACGCCAGAAGAACAAGGGTTTGGTCAGAGTGATGGAGTTCAAATGACTTATGATGCTCAAGATGACACTGAGCCAGCATTTGGTGGTGAAGCTTACGGAAATATATTTGCTTTTATGAGAGGGTCAAATCAAATTTGGGCAAAAAAAACAGAAGATGATTTTAGAGAATGGGTTGTTCGAGATACAGGCAATAATAGATCTCCAGAATTTCACCCTTATGATGCAGCATTTCCTACAGGAAATATGCAACCACAATTTTTTCATTTATTTAATGATAGTCTTTTTAATTCAAATTCTGGGTGGAATAATGATTACAGTCAAACAAAGGTGGGTGGACAGAAAGGTTTAGGTGAGCCCGGAATATTTAAACATATTGCATTTAGTAAAGACGATCCATGCACCATTGCATTTACATTGAAAAATGGAAAAATAGGTCTGGTTAATTATTGTAATCAAAGTAACTCTATTTTGCTTCCTGATGGAAATACAAATTTTCGTGCTTCAAAAATTGATTATGGAAGGAACTCTTACGGTGGGGGAATGATGGGAGGAATAGGAGGAATGATGGGAGGCATGAAAGATATGGGTAACAGGATGATGGATGATATGCAGAGACAAGAAGATATGATGAGAGAAGAGATGGAAAGGCAAGCTGAAATTGATAGGGAGAGAAATGAAATGATGATGAGGCAGATGGAAGAGCAGGAGAGAATGGACAGGGAAAGGATGGAGCAGCAAATGGAGATGGAAAATGAAAGGATGAGGCTTGAAAGAGAAAGAACTGAAGCTCAAATGCAAGCTGACAGAGAAAGAATGGAAATGGAAAGAGAGATGATGGAGGAGCAAGACAGGCTTGATAGGGAGAGGATGGAACAACAAAGAGAAATGATGAATAGGATGGAGGGTGATGGGGGTAGAGATGATTTCTTTGAGCCAGATGAAAGATGTTTCATTGAAGATGAAGAATCTGCAAGAGGACTTTTTGGAAATATGGAAATCGGAGCTGAAGTTGATTGCGATTTGAGCGATGGTATAAGAGAGAGGTTTGAAGACCCTACATCATTAGCAATGTTAGGTTTAGTTGTTACAGTTGGAGCAACGCTTTTACAAATGTTAAGAGGTAATTAACATATTTATAATTTAGTATTAAAATAAAAAAGAGGAAATTTATGGCAACAAATAATGCAATACCATCAGAAATAAGAGGAGTTTCAACTTTTATAGTTAAAACATTTGTGAACTTGATTGTATCTTTGCCTTTCTTAGGTTTTGCAATATACGGACTAATATTAGCTGAAGAAGAAGCAAAAGCTGATTTACTTTTACCATCTGTTGTATGTGGGGGTATAGGAATATTTTTACTTATAACTGGATTTTTCCTCGGTTTTTTGGCTTCCTTCCCTATGCCAATGCTTGTAAAAGGTGAACAAGAGATTATTAAAAGGCACCCAACCATGAGACCTGCATATGTAAGAATGCTTATATCTGTTCCTTTTTTTGGACTTGGTGGTTACTTATTTTTTATGACTACTATGCCATATGTTTACCCATTTGTTGTTGCGGTTATTGGTTTCTGGCTATTTTTTAAAGGGACTACAAGATACTTAAGAAACTTATGTATTACATATTTAGTAACAGATAGAAGAATTATTCACATGTATAAATTCTTGTGGTTATATACGAATGAAATTCCTGTTGGGCGAATAATATCTATTCAGGAAGCTAGGGGTTTATTTGAAATACTTACTGGTAGAGGGAGTGTGGTTGTTTCAAGTGGTATTGGTGCAAGAATGACTATCAGGATGGAAGAGATTGACGATCCAGGGCCCGTTGCAAATGAATTAAGAGGTTTACTTCCAGAGTAAATTTCATAATTGTTTAATGATTTTCAATATTTAAGGAAAAACCTACTTTTATATTTTCTTTCTTTTGGGCATGGATTGAAGCATGTATTATCTTCATCGATTTCAGTTATATTGCCTTTCATTAAAGAATCATTGTCTTTGAGTGGGATTCAGATTGGGTATTTAGCATCAGCAAATAGTATTTCTGCAGGTTTAATAAATTTTCCAGCTGGAATTCTATCTGATATTTACAAAAAAAGAGTAGGCTTAATAATTGGTTTTAGTGCTCTCATATTGTCAGTAGGTTTTTATTTAGTGTCGATAATTTCTTATGATAATTGGATTTTTTTAGGCTTCATTAGTTTCATTTTCCTTGGAGCTGGAGCAAATTTATGGCATCCTCCTGCATTTTCAGTACTAAGCTATAAATATCCTGAAAAAAAAGCCTTTGCCTTAGGGGTTCATCTTTCTGCAGCTTCAGCAGGAAATACGTTAGGACCTTTAATTACAGGTCTTATTTTAGGTGGAATTGTATTTAATAAATTTGTTATTGAGGCAATTGAATGGAGGGATTTAGCAATTGCAATGTCTTTAATATCTATTTTACTTTCTATAATAATTTTCACTTTCAGTTCAAAGATATTTATTGATTCATCAGAAAAAATTAATATAACTCTGTATATTTCTAAAACTTTACAATCACTAAAAAAAATAGAAGTTATAACAATGGTTATTTTGCATGCAATTAGGCAGTCTGTTCATAGTGCTTTTACAGTTTATCTGCTTATTTATTTGAAAGAATACTTAGATTTTAGTGCTGTAAAAATTGGTTTTTATTTTTCGTTGATTGGTGTTTCAGGTATTATTTTTACACCTATTTGGGGATCTGTTTCAGATAAAGTTGGAAGATTTCCGATAATAACATTGGGTATGTTTTTAACAAGTTTATTTATATTTTTAATAAAATTTGGAACTAATGATATTGCATTGTTAATCTTATTGCTTTTACTCGGTTGTGTATTATTTGCCATTATTCCTGTCATAGCAGCTGCAGCAATGGATTATACTGTTAAAGGCACTGAAGGAACCTCAGTTTCATTGCTTTTTACTGGTGGGGCTGTTCTAGGTTCATTGTCACCAATTGCAGCAGGATATTTATATGATCTTGATGGATTTGATAATGTAATTATATTAACTTCGATATTAGCTTTAATCGGAGCTTTCATTTCATTAGCTGGATGGATTTTTTTTAAAAAAAGTAATTAAAGGAGAAAAATGATTAAAGTTGGAACTTCAAGAGCCGATATAACTCCCCCTGTAGGCATGCCTCATGCAAACTGGGGTTCATCTACCCACCAAGTTGCTGAGGGAATTGATATGCCCATGTATTGCTATGTTATGTATTTAGAAAGTGAGTCTAATGGCAATAAAGTTATAATCCTTGATTTAGATTTATGCATTATAGACGATGAAATTGATCAAATGATTAGAGATGCTGTTATTTCAGTTGTTGATATTCCAAAAGAAAATATAAGAATAAGCGTCAGTCACACTCATGCAGGACCTCCTTATGGTAGAAGTGACTCTACCGGTGGAGGATGGATAACTGAAGGAGTTGAATTAATTAAACCTTACTATGACGCTTTCCCAAAAAAAATATCTAAGGCTGTAAGTGAATCTGTAAGCTCTATTATTCCATGTAATATTTCTTATGGAAATGGGAGGTCAGACATTAATATTAATAGGAGGCCATCTGACGATAAAGGCAAACTTTTTACTGGTAGAAACTGGGATGGTGTAGTTGATCATTCAGTTGATGTAATTGGGTTTGATGATGCAGAAGGAAATGTAGTTTCTACAATTGTGGGATATGCATGCCATCCAACCATTTTAGGCCCTGAAAACAGGCTATTATCACCTGATTATCCAGGTCATATGAGAAAAACAGTAGAAGAGTTGGTGGGTGGAAGATGTTTATTTTTACAGGGAGCTGCAGGAAACCAAGGCCCCATACATGTATTTGTAGGAGAAGTTGAAGTAGCAAGAAAAGCTGGAAAAATACTCGGATTGGAAGCTTCTAAAGTTAGAATGTCCCTAGACCCTTTTGAAAGAAAAGAAAAATTAGTTGAAATTATTCCTGCTGGCGCAGATTTAGGTATTTATGAGGATTTACCTATAAGTAAACCAAATGATGATATACAAGTGAGAAATACGTATGTTGATTTGCCTTCTCTGGACTTCCCATCTTATGAAGAAGCATCTGAAGATTATCAAAATGCACTTTTAGATTTAAAAAAAGTTAGAGAATCAGGAAATCAAGATCAAATAAAGAAAATGGTGTCTGCTGTCAAAAGATTTAATTTTACAAGAAAATTGACTGAAATATCTAAAGGAGGGAAAGTAAATATTTGGGTGCAAACTATAAAAATAGGCGATATTATTTTTCAAGGCTTACCTGTTGAGCCTTTTATGGAATTTAGCCATAAAATTAAATCTTTAAATCCAAATAAAAAAATATTTTGGTCTGGATATACTAATGGATGGCTCGGATATCTGCCAACTGCTAGAGCTTATGAAGAAGGTGGATATGAAACAAGAAATACACCATTAAGCCCTGAATCTGAAGAACTGATACTTGATATCTGTGACTCAGAAATTAAAAAATTTGATTAAAAATACCATTTTAAGGAGGAAATATTTTAAAAGTTGGAACATCGAGAATTGATATAACTCCCCCTATAGGCATGCCACATGCAAACTGGGGCTCATCCACTCACCAGGTTGCGGAAGGAATAGATATGCCCATGTATTGCAATATATTGTACATAGAGAGTGAATCATCAAAAAATAAAGTAGTTATACTTGATTTTGACTTATGCAGTATGAGCGAAGAGATAGATAGTATGGTCAGAGACGCAGTCATGTCAAAATTAGATATATCTAAAGAAAATATAAGAATATGCTTAAGTCATACTCATGCAGGGCCTCCCTATGGCAAAGATAATTTAAATGGTGCTGGATGGATTACTGAAGGAGTTGAACTTATTAATCCATATTATGATTCATTTCCTAACAAAATATCTAATGCCCTAGAAGAAGCTGTAAGTTCTGTGGTACGTTGTAACGTTTCGTATGGAAAAGGTTTGTCCGATATTAATATTAATAGAAGGCCCGCTGACAAGAATGGAACTCTATTTACGGGACGGAACTGGGATGGGCCAGTTGATCATTCAGTTGATGTAATTGGGTTTGATGATGCAGATGGAAATGTTGTTTCTACAATCGTTGGATATGCCTGTCATCCGCACATATTAGGTCCCGACAACAAA
>Ga0163111_10000920_pt1 | contig 17771 bp, 26 predicted proteins | sample CRUFie1St18metaG_FD_109645 | JGI IMG/M metagenome (GOLD analysis project Ga0163111, IMG submission 109645) | Marine microbial communities from the Costa Rica Dome - CRUD Field 142mm St18 metaG | ecosystem: Environmental > Aquatic > Marine > Oceanic > Photic zone | place: Costa Rica: the Eastern...
AAGCAGAAAAGGTTGGGACATTGATGCAATACTTCCTGGCTTACAGAATGAGAACACTATTGATATCTGTGTAGCAATTGATACATCAGGATCTATTAGCAATGCAATGTTGAAAGACTTCTTAAGTGAGATAAATGGTATTATGAGTCAGTACACAGACTACAAAATATATGTTTGGAGTTTTGATACAGAAGTTCATAATCCTGAATTGTTTACTGCCGATAAGAGCATAGCAGATTACAAACCTGCAGGCTTTGGTGGTACAGAGTTTACAGCCAATTGGAAATGGATGAAGCACAATGGTGTGATGCCTAAGAAGTTGGTTGTGTTCACAGATGGTTATCCTTTTGGTAGTTGGGGTGATCCTAACTATTGTGACACGTTATGGGTGGTACATAGCAACCATGACAAGAATATACAGGCACCTTTCGGTCAGACTTGTATATATGAAAAGGACGAATCAGACTTTTAAAGCAAATCTTTTTGTTGACAACCTATTTCTAGATGTTCTACTGTCAAGTATCCATCTTCGTCAGTAAGCATTTCTTTTGTTTTTTTTCCTTTTTCTAATGCCGCTTCTATACACAATTCTTTAGTGGCAAATTCTCTTGGAGGATTTTCATACATGGTCCTACAATCCATCATTGTAGTAACACATATTATTGCAAAAATTTCCCACATCAGTTTACTTCGAGTAAAAATTGTTTATCACACTTGTCAGTGTATTCTATCATTCTGGTAAGACCATATCTCACTGCATCTGGATCTTCTGCTAGTTGACCCATAGTCTTTGATATTAGTTCAGTCGTTTGGTTTATGGAAAGACTGATCAAGTAATCCACTTCTTGGAGGTTATAATTTCTTTCATAAAGATCAAATCTTATTGCTTCAAGTTGATCTTTAAGTTCAGCCCAGTTATCTTGTACCTGTTGTTGTGCTTCAGTAATTGATCTGCTACCTGCTTCTGGATCAAACATGACTATGACATCTTCAGCAATTTTCAAATGTAATGCAAGATTGAAATACACTATTCCACAACTTGTTAGTTCACTGATTGTGTTCATAATTTCAGGTTCGGTTCTAAGACTCTTTGGTGACTCAATATTCGTTTCTGCAACTGCTGATGAAAAAGAAAACAGTAGTGAGAATAATAGGGTTAAGAAAATTATTGGTCGTTGCATAATAGTATTTAACTCTTTTCGGATTCTTTAACTATCATGTTATTAAAATTTATAAAAAAAGATTAAATAAGTTAAAATGTCAGATACACTAATACTAAACTCAAATGGAAAACCAGTTAGTGTGATGCCACTCAGCACGGTGCACTGGCATCTCTCTGTCAAACTTCTCTGGCTCAATAAAGCATCTGTTTTAGAATATCATGACGATTGGGTATTGCATAGTCCTAGTTCGCAGATAACTGTTCCTAGTGTTATGATGTTGAGAGAGTACATGAACTTTTCAAAGAAGCCAAGGTTCAGTAGATACAATGTACATTTGCGAGATCTATTCACGTGTCAATACTGCAACTGTCAGGTAGGAATGAACGAAGGGACTCTGGATCACATAGTTCCCAAGTCCAGAGGTGGCAAGTCGAATTGGTTAAACATAGTGACAGCCTGCGAATCCTGTAACAACGACAAAGGTAGCACACTCGCAAGTCCTAAAAAAGATCCACACGTTCCTAACATATACGAGCTAGAAAACAAAAGAAAACGTTATCCCATACATCTAAAGACAGCATCTTGGAACAAATATCTCAATTGGCCTGATAATTTAATAAATGTTGCTTGACTTTTAGAATTATTTTCGTTAAAATATAGGTAGTTTATTAATAAAAGATCTTTTTATCATAAATACTTTTATGAATTAAAACGTGTTTTAATGACTAATAACAAGGAGAAAACAAATGACAGAAGTAAGCACAACAGGAACAGTAGACGCAGTGACGACTGGTCAAGCAGTTCCACCAGCAGGTCAACAACCAACTGGAATTCAAATTAACGATTTGCAGTTGATAATGAACATTATTGATCTAGCAAGTCAACGTGGCGCCTTTAGGGCAAACGAACTAACTCAAGTAGGATCTGTTGCAGACAAACTAGGAGCATTCTTAGGACAAGTAGCACAACAGGCCAAAGCAGAACAAGAAGCAAAAGACAAAGCCGAAGGTAAAGCACCTGCAGAAGCACCAGCATCAGCAGAAGCACCAGCATCAGCAGAAGCACCGGCACCAGCAGAAGCACCATCTTCTGAAACAAAGGCAGAATAATATGTCTGAGCTAAAGCACGTAGGATATGATAGTGCTTCTAAAAGAAAGTATGTGGTTGTATTTAGACAACTACCAGATGACAAGGACAGTGCTCTTGTCGTTGAATCAGAAACTCTTTTAGATAGATATCATGATAGTCTAATGAGTGCAGTTGAAAGTTCTGAAGCACAGGCTACAGACGACTTGTACGAAGTGTTAAACAGAAAGATGTTCTTTGATGGTGAAAACATCTTACAAACACTTCATATGAAAAAATACTTGAAAAAAGTATCAACTGAATCAGTACATTTAAGCCCAACACCTGGTGTGACTATAAGCCTAGCGGAACATAACGTTAGACTTGGTGAAGTTGAAATACCAGAAGAAGATACAAGTGATAGACCAAGCGACCAAGGAGATAGGAAACTATCTGCAGAAGAAGAAAAGAATGGTCTAGCAAGAAACTTGATAATCCAAGCACAACTTCTTGAGGAAGATGCTAGGAAGAAAAGGGCCGAAGCAGAGAAGATAGTTCCGGGCATAAACGACGAAACGAAACGTCCAAGAGGGCGTCCTAAGAAAGATGCACCAGTGTCACCTCTACTAAATAATGATGTAGAAGGTAATACTGAGAATGCGAAAATTCAAGGCAGATAAGTCGGAACACGAACACAAAGAGTTTGACAGGTTACTCACGGAGATATTCCCGCATGAGATACCTGTCAACTTCCTATCAGCAGTCAAAGTCATATACAAAGACGGTTCAGAAAGAACACTAACTAATCAAGAAATCCGAGGTATAGTTCCAAACGTGGCAGTTATTGATCATGAAAAGATCGCAAAGCTCTGGGAAAATACCAAAGAGGTTGAGATGTATGTAGATATAGAGCGACTCAGAACTGTCGTTACTAGCAACACTAAAAACCTCTTAAAAGGATTTGGTGATGAGAGTAACACTAACTAATGAACAGTTTGACAGCAATCCTTATTGGACTGAAAGAGTAAAGTCCAGATTTGAAACACCCTCCATTAGATGGCTAGAACTTTTTGATCAGAACGGATATGATCTTTGTAAACTAGAACAACTCTTTGCTATGGCAAATGGAGTTGAACTATTAGATCACAGAGACGACAGGCACGTTGTAATAAGAAAAGATTGGTTCACAGACGATAAGCCAGAAACAGGTGCCCATATAAATCATGCAGTAATGTTTGAAAGAAAAGGTTACAAAGGTGATGCGTTGAAGCAATTAGAAACATGGGCTCACGGCAATAATCACATCTACAAAGTTATACAAATGAAACCAAAGTGGGGACTAGACTTTTCAATTGACTATGTGGATAAGGATAGAAATGTATTTGAAGTGTTACATTGGGAATGGGATTCATTCAGTTATGAAGAAATACAAGCCAAGAAAGATAAAATGGACAAGTTTCTTGTCAGCATAGATTGGCAAGAGAGTGCTTTAGAAATACTAAACAGAAAAGATGAATGGCATCACTTGGGCTTCTTTGAACAGAGCGAATGGAAAACTAATTTCTTTGGAATAGAAAAAGAACAATTCAAAATGGTTCTTTGGGATTAAAGATCTCCTTCTTTCCTGTTTTCAGAATAGTGTGCATCAAACTCACCACCAGGATATCTAGACTTTAACTTGTTTATGTTTTCTTCTATGACTTCGTTTGGATCTAAGTCTAAGGCTCTGCAACTAGTGATCCAGTACCACATGATATCACCTAGTTCTCTCTTAAGATGAAACACAGTTTCTTCGTTCATAGGTTTGCCTTGGAATATACATTTCTTTATTATCTCGTTGAACTCACCTGCTTCACTTGACAATCCTATTCCACCTGTCAGTAGCAAAGACATATTCACATCAGTCTTTGATTCATGGTCTTTGATGGCATAGAACATCTCAGAAAGTTGTTGGCTCTCTTTACTTGTTACGCCTTTTACGAATTCTTTGTACTTGTTTAGATCAATCATTACCTTTTCCTTTCTCAAATGTTTCGTCTCCAGGCCACAAAGGTAATTGTGTTCCTGGTGCTCGTTTTGGTATTTTACTGTCTGCACTTGACACACAGGTCGGCGATATACATTTTACAGGCTTGTCAAATAGACGGAATCCTGTTTCAATATTTCCAAGTGGTTTGTCATGACAGCTATAGGATCTTTTAATACTGCCGTCAGGCTCACGAATAATAATACTACGATAACCGCTACTGCACTCCCACCCACTAAACTTATTAAAGTTGAACGCATTGAATCTCTCCGCTTGGTCCATGTACCATTCTTTATTCTCCTTGTCTTTAAATTCTACTTGAAAATGTTGAGGAACTTTTTCGAAGCCTTGTTTATAAATCGGGTCCGGTTGTTTTTTAAAAGTTGCTTTAGGTCTTGTGACGTGAACGTTCTTGCTTTCTGTAAAGGCACGTTGTGGCATACCGTTGTATAACTTTTGAAGCATTTCATCCGTGTAGCCTTCAACGACTTTTGACGCTGTCGGATCTGACTGAGGTTTGAGCGTAACGTTAATACCTCTATTGTGGAAATAAAGCGATTCGTCCCATAGCTCATTGAACCATTCGGGTACCATGACTTGGTTGATGGTAACTTGGACATCATGTTCTTGTGCGAAGCATAACTTGTCTGCGAACTGTTCTCTCTTCTCTTGTGTGTTAACGTGTTCCCTGTGGTATGAAGCCGTGATACTGGCTCTATGGAAAGGTGCGACTGTTTTAACATATTGTTCAAACCATTTCATATTTCTGGAGCAGTTAGACGTCATGTGTACACTGGTATAGTTTGTGTTGACTACGTCATCTGCAAGGTGTTTAAGTATATCAAGGTAGCCAGGATGGAATGTTGGCTCACCTCCCGAAAGGCTAAAATGGAAACTGTTGAATCCTCTTTCACGTGCCTGCTTCTTTATCTCATCTATAGTCAATAAACAAAGATCTGTGGGCCTATGATCTTTCCTATCACTACGAGCATAAGGCCAACAATAACTGCAACGATAGTTACAGAAACGTCCTAGCAACCAAGACACTGTGAACATATCTCTATAGAGCATTGTCCTTTGTCCAACCCTTACCAGGTCATCGAATGGTATCTTGGTGAAATCGTATTCACTCCATTTTAAATTATCACTCATGTGTATATACTAACATAACTATATATTGTTGTCTATAATTTTTATAACTTTCGTAAATAATGTATGGTTTTCACGTGGGCCTTTGTGTTTTAAATCTCTTGCTTCATCATCACTACGTTTGCCTAATCTTTCATTAGACAATATTATTAACTGAACATCGATATCATTACAGAATTTTTCTATCAGCATCTTCATAGAATATCGATACCATAGTGAGTTATTATCATTGACTATATCTATCATTGGTCTTGATTCTTTTATCTTACAATCCATTAATTCATCTCCAGTGAATTGTGCAGTAGATACAACAGTCTCTTGGTCCCACCAGTTAAATCTTGGTATAGGTGGTTCTTGGATAATCATGATTTCTGGTTTGAGTTTTGGTACCCAGTACAAAGTTCTCTGACAAACGTGTTGCCAATCTGCTCCTGCACAGGCTATACTGTGATGTGGAACGTCTAGATGTTCTGCAACTTTGCTAGACCACATCATGTCTAGTGGAAGTCCTATACCCATAGTTTGACTACAACCATTAAACAAAACTTTACATTTCTTTTTGAAACTTTCAGAACGGAAACCATGTTCATTGAACTTGTAAGTAAAATCAATATTTTTATCTAACCAGCCGTTGCTTTCGAGCAGTTTTCTACTTGAAGCCACTCTCTTGTTAACTTCGAAGTTGTACTTGTTATCAGTACTATACCATTTTGTTGTTTGGTTCTTATCTTTGTAGTGTGTAGACACACCCCATACTTCTTGCCATTTGTCTTGTTTCAGTCTGGCTTTTTTTATATTTTTATAAAGAAGATCCGTTTGTTGTCTGTCTTTTTCTAAAGGATCTTTTTTCAAAACTTTTCTATTGTTTATCCGCATAGTCTTTTTTAATCTTTTTGGTTGACCAAATCATTATTTGTGTTATACTATATTTATAGTTAGGAAACAGGAGTAATAATCATAGCGAGTATGGCGGAATTGGTAGACGCAACGGACTTAAAATCCGTTATCGAGATCGGTGTGTGGGTTCGAATCCCTCTACTCGCACCAACACAAGGGAGTAAATTATGTTGAGATTAGACAATTATACATTTAATAAAAACCAAATAGTATTGAAATTTGGTGACTATGACCTTTCAATAATCAATGATGGTTATGGTGGGGATAAAGGTATGTATGAAATAGGAGTCTTTAAGGATCGAGACATGGTTGAACTCCCTGGTGTTACTGCCGAGGGAGATACTGTTAGAGGTTTTCTTTCAGAATCAGAAGTTGATGAAATATTACTCAAGATGTATTCCATCACAAAAGCAGATCCAGAACGTATCAGGTAGAGGAGCGATTTATGAAAAAGACGTTTATGTTAGGAGCCATTGGTGTGATGTTTTCTTCCAATGCATTGGCATCTGGTAATCCAGTAACAGTACAAGACAACTATAAGAATGTGATTGTTAAGAATCCATATTCGGTTGAAGTATGTACACAAGGAAATGGACAATCTGATTTGTCAAACTTTCTTTCAGGAGCATTGATTGGAGGAGCGATCGGTAACAACATTCCAGGAGAAAAAGGTGGAGGAGCCATTGGAGCAATCATAGGTGGAGCATTGAACACTGAGAAAAACAAAGCAACCACTTGTAAGATTGAAACTCGTTATGAAGAACAACGTAAGACTGTTTACTCGCATAGTACTATCACGTTTGACTATGAGGGTAAGCAGTACACATTGAACTTTAAAAAGTAAAGGTGCAGATATGAACTTCGAAGAACAAGTGCTATTTGAATTACGTTATATCCGTAAGACTCTTGATAGTATGATTAAGAACAATGAAAGTCAACCTGTGTTGTCTGAAGATGATAAAAGGCAACTAGATCTTTTTTATAATGAGATAGAATCAAATAAAAAGGTCAAACCAGAGAACGGTTTCTATAATGGCAGGACTGGAGTATGGTACGGAAATTAATGGTTGACAGATATGCAACCTGTGTTACTATAAGAAAATAAGGGATAGGTGAGCTGGTGTACTTCCTTAGAGCAGAATAAGATTCGTCTTAAAAAGATCAGTAGACAACAAAGAAAGGAGACCCGGGCGGTAAGTTAACGCGGTTAAGCCTAAAGCGGGATTAAACAAAGTTAGGTGGGAATGGAGATGCCCTCATTAGAAAGACCTCCACTTTATGGGTGAGTAGTGTAGTGGTAACACGTCAGATTCCAAACCTGAAGACTAGGGTTCGATTCCTTGCTCGCCTGCCAAAAACACAGGAGACTCCATGACTACATTTATAGGTACAATCGACAGGAAACGTTACGACGAACTGCCAGGAATGGAAGGACCGTATCTAATGCGTTCAGGTAAAGTTCTTTATTATGATCCAGAAATGGGACAGTATTATGATCGCGACACTGACTTTTATTTGACTTACGATGAATATCTGGAGCATGACAATTGAAAGAAGCACCTGTAAAGAGTATCTTTAAAAGAATAAATCCAACTGTAGAAGCAGTAGACATAGCACGTCAGTTGTATGATCCTAAGGACAAGGTATGGTGCTTCGCAACTTACAACGAACTTGATGACATATGGGAGCCAGATGGAGATACTTTCTTCCTTACAGAAAAGGAAATGGTTTTATTCAAACTCAAAAATGAAAGAAAAGTTTTAAATATGACTGAGATATGGGGGCTGACTGTTCCTTTGGTTGTAATGTCCATATTGGATAGAGGCACAGTTAATAGAGCAGAAAGCATGAATGAGATCCAAATGGAAGTATGGCGAAATAGTGCATTAGCCAGTTTGGCAAAGAAGAATTTAATAGAGCAGAATAGGTTTAAGGAAGATGTTTAATTTAGAAGGCCCAGAGTGGGAATGGTGTGGATATACATATCATTATGATATACATGAAGATGAAGATACAAGAAAGATATGGCATGAGATAAAAGATACTTGTGGTAACTCATTGCCTTTAAAATACACAACAGATTGGTCACCTTACAGATGGCCAACAGAAGAGCAGTTTCAGACTTCTGTTGTTGAATATATGTTGGTACAGTATTTTAACAAGGAAAAATACAGTGTCGGTTTTTGAGCCACCCAAGCCTAAGAAATGGCAAAAGGCCGAAAGGTGGCGTGTGGGACTCTGGGATAACAGATATCCTTTGTGTGGACTTCGTTTGTTATGGGTATTGATAGGAACCAAGCACGTACAGATGTCAGCACCTATTTGTCTTACAAAGATGCGAATGTCCAGGAAAGAATGGAACAAGTTACAAGACAAAACAAGATATCACACAGAAGAAGATATAAAGATAGACGAAGAAAGAAGAAAGAAAGTTTGGGACGATGCCGAAAAACGTAGGCGTGAAATTGAAGCAGGAACATATGTGAAGCCAAAAAGGAAGTACACAAGACGAAGCAAAAAGTAAATTACAGTCCTGTAGTTTAATGGTAAAACACCCGGTTTATATTCGGCACAGTCTCCAGATTAGAGAGCGATGCGGGTTCGAATCCCGCCAGGACTACCAATTATCTGCCCGTAGCTCAGTTGGATTAGAGCAACGGTCTTCTAAACCGTAGGTCGCAGGTTCGAGTCCTGCCGGGCAGGCCAACTATTTGAACCCACCATGTATGTGGCCCCGCTTATTATAGGAGCGGTTGTATGTGACGCATTTTATTTGTTGGGAGGAATCGCCACGCCCTCCTGAGCGTACTATCACCACCGTGAGCAGGCTGTAGAGGATAGCACACGGTAGAGGCATAGTTAAAACACCTTTTAAACACGTTTTAAGCACCTTTAAACAAGTCTTAGAACAAAGTACGCCACAGTACTCCATGCTTTTTTAACACCTTAATAACTGTGTTTAACGTGCTTGTAATCGATGGAATCACGTTCACGTGATCCCTAGACTAGGTGTATCCTGGATAGCCTCTCTGACGGTCGAACAGATTAAAGAGATTGAGGATCTGGAAGGACCGTTTCTGTTGGCCCGCCCTGTTAGTGTGGAAGAACTAACTCCTGATAGCCGCCGAGGGGCCTAAATGCGGAGAAACCCCGCAGGTAAAGGCGTCGCCTTATCTGTTTCCGAAGTGCTGTATCTGTTGATCTTGTCTGGGCTCTAGGCCGTCGGGTAGGTCTCGCTTGACCCACACCATGCAGAATACTAATAGTGCGAAAAGTATTACTAGGTACTTCATGTAGCTATTTATGGGCTGTCGCATGGAAAAATACACCCTACAGTTGCTTGGAAATCCGTTGACAGAACGTAAATATAGTGTAGTATATTAGTAACAAAGGGATAATGATGATTCAGAGATCTTTGTACATAATGACTGTCGCGACAGCGGTCTGTTTTGGAACAGCGGAAGCGGACGACAGCAAACAGCAGATGCTGAAAGCCGGGGAGGACTGGCTTAAACTTTACCTAGAACAAGGCGTGGACCGTTTGGACATACAGATACCGGACAGGTACAAGTTGGACCTACCGGAGGGCATACACCTTGGGCCAAAGAAGTTCGGTTACACGTGGGGCGACTATGACGCTTGGGTGAGCCCGTTCAAGCCACTGGACAAACTGCAATGGAAACAGGAGTTCGATGGTGGACACAGGGAGTTCGAGCTGAACAACGACGGTTTCTATTTTAAATTTAAGAAGACTTTCTAGAAGCCACTGAATGGTGCGTTGCTGTATTCCTGCAACCTCTGTTGCATCTCAGCATCGACGTTCTTGTCTAACTTGGTCTTTGCCATGAAGTCCGGCAAGTTGAATATCTGTAAGTTGGCAAACAGCACGTTGGTTTTGGGTTGCTTGTCACTTCTCTTCAGCACCTCAGGATCTATGTAACCATAGAACTGTATCTTTATTCTCTCGCCTTTTTTGATTGTTATCACACCGTCTATCTCATTGACGTTGATGTATTTTATGTATTTTATGGGCCATACCACGTTTCTTATACGCAACTGCATATCCTTTGACGGGTTGTATATAGTCCACTCACCATAGAACAGCTCACCTGCTTTTACCTGTGAAACGTCACTGGACTTTATTATCAGTCCGTAGTCATGGTTTGTCTGGTAGTGATATCTCACTGTCGTGATTCTGTCTGCGTTCCACCAGTTGGGATAGTCCAAGCTCACTCTCTGAGAGCTCCATACGGTTGCTAATACTGTGAAAGCAACCAACACCGGTAGTATGATAAAGAAAAATATATTGTTACGCATAGCTAATATTTAATTTTAATAGTGGATTGATTAACGTATTAGTTAAGAACTTTTTATAAACTAATTTGTGCGGCCGCGGCATTTATCTTGTCACCAAAGTCCACCGAGCCTAGTCTAAACAGCTCTCTGACGTCATCAAATTTGTTTGTGTTAAAGTATAACGAAGTACTCTTTTGTCTGTTTAGAAGCAATATGTGATCAAAACCTTTTGCGTCAAGCTCTGTCTTGTAGTTGAGATAACTCATTTTTGCCGCCGCATAATTGATCTGTTGGAAGTTCATGTTACGCCAGTTTGCAAACAAGTCATTGTATTTGTCTGCCACTTTCGTAAATGATCCTGCTAACATCTCTTTCATGAAATCATCTGCAAGTTGTTTGTCGACTGCGTCAATTCTTTTAGCAACATTGAGTAGTTGGAACTTAGGTCCTTTGGCTGTCGTTATTTCTCTACCGCTTGAGTTGGTAGATATTCTAGCATAAGGAGGTAACTGATCTTCTATCTCAGGATTCTTTTCGATCACTTGTCTGTATATTGGATCTACGTTTGGTGTGCTGATACTTGTATTCTCATCTTTAAGTCTTCCGCCACCCTTTGAATCTTCACCTTTTACTTCTACCTTGACTCCATCAATTATCAAGTCACCTTTGTTGCCTTCTGGTCTTGTGATAGTAGGAGATAGTAAAGCCATTGCTGTTTCTCCCGGTCCACCATAAGCATCTTTTGAAAATAATCTTAAGAACAGACTACGTATAAATGAATCACTTACTTTGCCTTTACCACTCAACCATGAGTCGAAGCTCATTCTTTCGCCTTCTGTTCTAACTGCTTTGGTATCAATGTAACTGACTTTTCCGTAATTGTTTACGAATTCAATCATGTCATCATCATCACCTTCTGCTTGTACCATTGCTTCAATAAAGTTTTTAATCAATGGTGCTTGATCCTTTTCAGGTGCAGTAACTTTTGGATTTAATTTTGCTTTGATATCTTCTGCATCAGGATCACCTGCCGCTACTTTTTCGTCACGTTCTCTTTGTTTCAACTGCTTGTGGAGTTGATTCATTGTTTGAGGATTTCTTTTTAGATAATCTGTAATGAAATTTAGTCTGGCTAAATTTCTATCGTTATCATCACCTTCTGCTTCTTTTAATAGATCAAAGTATCTCATACTGTTATTTATTTCTGTTCCTATAGAATGATATCTTGTAGCCTGCACCTCTTTCAAGTGGTGTCACTTCTCTAACAAAACTGTACTTGTCACACCATCTAGGTAGCTCTTCTTTGATTGTACCATGCCCTGTAATGATTATAGAGTACTTTCTGGATATATCTTGTGCTTCTTCTTCTATGAAACTGTCAAACACTTCCCAGGCATCATGTAACACGTAACCATGCAAGTCTAAAGTACTCATTAGATCTTACCAAAACCCCATTCTCTTTCTTTGCACCACCAACATTCTCCGCAGTGAGTTTCAAAATTTTGTGTAATTTCTGCAGAAGAATTTTCACAACTCCTTGTTTGGTTGAAAAGAGTATCTTGTAAATTAAATTTCTGATATAGTTCTGCTATTTCTTTTTTATTAAGATTTATAATAGGACGGAACATATGCCATTCTGGCTTCCATGGATCTTGAATTTTATCTCGTTCATCATCTGAGTTAGGACCACCCCATTCCCAATCTTCTTGTACCTTAGCATCAGGCATCATGTTTTGTCCATGTATGGTTATACTAGCAGGTCTTCCTTCAGAATGTAATCTTTTCAGTATTGCTCTTTTATCTCTGGCTTGTCCTTTTATGTAATCCATTCCATGTTCTAACTGTGAGGTTTCATGTTCATGTATTGTTACATCTGGAAATTCTTTTTTCATCCATTCTATAATTTTTTTAGACCATTTTACTTGATAAGGTTTTTTCCAATCATTGTGTGTCATTGGTATAACTGATAAGTCTTTTCTTTCTTCTCTGATGTACTTGCATAACATATAAAAACAAATGGCACTGTCTAGTCCACCTGATATCTTCATCACAATGTATTTGTAGTCTTCTGGAAAATTCCATTCAACGCTTTTATTAGAAAGCTCAATAATCATATTACTTGCCGCCGGTCATCTTTTTAAGATTAGGTCGGATCAAATGATGATCTCTTGCATCTTGCATGATAGTAGATGTATCTTCTTTTTTCTCTTCCGGTCTTGTGTTTCCATAATGTATAACGGAACAATTATCTACTGACTCCATCTTTCTCCATGGATCTATAATTACCGACTGTGGCTGAAATGCTATTCTGATATCTTCACCTTCGGTTGGTTTCTTACTTAACAAGAATGAAACATCTGGATCATGTGCCATCAGATAAGTGTAAGGTCCACCTGTCTCTGGTGCGTTCTCTCCACACAATGGATCGTGGTAATAAAGTTTCTGTCCTAGTTGTTCGACATAATGACCAACAAGTATACTGTATGAACCATCAATATATTTTACATTTGGCTTGTATGCTTTACCAACAATGATCACTGGGTTACCATAACTTACTAATTTTTTAGCAAGGTTCTCGGCTTGTATCTCTCTGGCTTTCATCACTGCATCAAACAAGTCATAACCCAAACCTAAGTTCTCTGCCATGTATCTCAATGCAATATTATCTCTTGGATGACAAGCACCACCATCTCCCATACCTGCTGTCATATATTTAGGACCCATAATTCTTTGATCAGAATCTCTCAATGCTTTGGTAACAACATCTACATTTATGTTACCTTGTTTTTCAGCAACATCTTGTATCATGTTTACTAAAGATATTTTTGCTGAAATGAATGTATTGTAAAAAACTTTTATGCATTCACATTCATCCCAAGTTCCAACAACATATCTAGGATCATTCTGCATCATCGACTTGTAAAAGTCAACAATCTCTTTAGCATCACCTGTTTCACTTCCGTTGTCAGTACCAATCATTACCATCTCTGGATTTAAGAAATCCCATTTAACTGTTCCCATAGCAATTAGATAAGGATTGTAAATGAATCTAGCATTTGATATTAAAGGTCTTAATTCTCTTCTCACAGTTCCTGGAAGTACAGTTGATATCAATATAACAATCTGTTTTTGATTAACGTGCTTGTTCACTTCTGATAATATATTTTTAACAATAGTGTAATCAAAATCTCTGTTATCTAAATGTGCTGTCGGATGTCTACCATCGTACTGAACATGGTGTGGTGTCGGTGCCGCCACAAAAATAAAATCTCTATCTTTGACTGCTTCTTCTATAGTGTCCTTCATTGGAAACTTTGGTGTTCTCGGTAATACATCATAACCTACAACGTCATGATATTCAGACATGGCTTCGGCACAAGGTTCTCCTAGTTTGCCAACACCTATCATTGCAACTTTCTTCTTCATTAATTTTCTCCTGTGAATACTTTTACTTTGTATCTTTCTTCAAATGCTTTTGCATCTTGTTCATTATTAACAAGTGGTTCCCCACGTATGTTTAAACTTGTATTTAACAACATAGGACACCCTGTCTTTTCATAAAATGTTTCTAATAGTTTTCTAAATCCTGGGTTATCTTCTTTGGAAACTGTCTGCACTCTTGACGTGCCATCAGCATGGATAATCGCTGGAAATTCTTTTATAGTTTTATCTCTGGCCTTTGCCACGAACTGCATATAAGGTGACTTGTCAGTTGGTATGTCAAAGTATTTGTGAACGTGTTCTTCAAGTATTGCTGGAGCAAATGGTCTGAACTTCTGTCTTTTCTTTATTTCATTCACTTTATCTTTGATATCATCACCACGTGGGTCAGCGAGTAAACTTCTGTTACCCAATGCTCTTGGACCGAACTCTGCTCTACCATTTGCTACTCCGCATATCTTATTTGTTTCTAACTCTTTGATTATTTCATTAACAGGGTAATCACCTTTTATTTCTGTTCCTAAGAATGGTCCTTTCCATTCTATAATATTATCTCTTCTTACAGGCCATGGCAAATTAAAATCATGTCCTGCGGATCTGATAAGTGCCGCACCTAGTGAGTTACCAGCATCACCTGGGTTAGGCATTATCCATATGTTATCACATATGTCATATAACTTTGTATTCGTTACACAGTTAAGAGCAACTCCACCCATGTAAACTAAATTCTTTTGTCCTGTCTTGTAAACTGCTCTTGCGATATATTCTTTAATAAAATCATTTGCTATCTCTTGAACACTAGCCGCTATATCCATATTATTATCATAAGCAAGTTTATTCAATTCGCCTGGCTCTAACTTCTCAGGTAAGTGAACACTGTCTTTGAGATAGTTCGGATCTATTCCCACGTGTACATTCTTTTTTAATTTTAAATTATCAAAGTCAATGAAGTCATTCATTATTCTATCTTTGTATATAGGTTTACCATATGCGGCCATACCCATCATGATATACTCTTCTTCGTTTGGTTTCAATCCACAACGTTGAGTAAACGCAGAATAAAATAATCCAAAGCTGTGAGGATAATTTGTTTTATCAATTAGTTCTAACTGCTTGTCTTTGTATAACCAAGTGGTACAACAGTTCCATTCTCCTATTGCATCAAGCACAACAACCACAGCTTCATCGTATGGACTTGTGAACGCACCTGCCGCCGCATGAGATTCATGATGCATGACTGTTCTTATCTTAGGCATATTGATGTCTTTTTTAAAGAACTGCTTCATATATTGTTTTGGTAAAGTATCGTTACCAAATACTTCGCCCCATTGACCTGCCCATGCCTGTCTGCTTTTCTTTAGATAAGGTTTCTCATACCAAACTATTTCATCTGGATGTCCATGAGTTAATGCTTCATCAACTATCTCTTGATTCAAGTCCGGATCATTTTTTACACGTGAGTATCTTTCGCTGTGGGCCGCGAACAATATCTGATCATCTTTGATTACTGATATAGATCCATCATGTCCTAGTGCAGTTACTCCCCATATGATCATATGATGTGTACTCCTGTTGTAAAACCTCCTATGAAGGCAAGTCCCCATAATATTATTATTAGATGGTATCTTAATTTCATTTTATTTCTCCTATTGCTTCTACCAAGTCAATAAACTCTTCTGCATGATTAGTTGAAAAGAACTTCTTCCTATTGTGTAAACACTTCTCCCAAGTGAGTTGATATTTCTTGTGTAATTCATCATGGCTCATGTTTGCTATCCTTGTTATCTCACGTGTTAGATAATACATTCTTTTACCTTGATCAAGAACATTGTCGTAGTCGGGTACAAACCATTCATCAAATATTTCGTAACCTTTTTGTTTTAGATAATGTAAGTTACCTGGTAGTCCACAAACAATAAATGGTTGCAAGTTTACTATAGGTTTGAATATTTTTTCTGTAACAAAGAAACTAGGATCAGCAGGCCAAGTTTCAGTTACAATATTAAAGTAAGTGTCTTGATAGTGTTGAGCTGTCATGCCTCTGTTATGCCAAGCATCTTCACTGGCGTCTACGTCAAGGTGTTTTTCTTGTATGTTGTTACCATGTACCGTGTGATATTCTAACATATCGGCTAACGACCTATCACCTGAATTTCTTTTTATAGGTAACCAGCAATACTGATCTGGACTGTATTGTATGTCAAATTTATTTAGATAACTCCATAAGCCATCCTTTAATAAGTTCTGTCTTTGTAATTCTGTTATGAGATATTTCCTGTGTTGTCTACCGCCTCCATTTAAAAATAAAAACTTGTGAGGCCTTTTCCTATCTCTTATTTCATCTGTGGCTGGTACAAGTTCTGTTTGATTAGGATTGCTGACAACAAAAGTTTTTAAGTAATCCCAGAATTCCCAACCAAAGTGATCGAACACAAATATATTATCAAACATATATCCATAATACTGATCATACTTTTCAACATACTGTCTATAGTTCTCTCCTACATTTAAATCACCAAATATCAAAACAAACTGCGAGCTCGGAATACCAGTCCAGCCGAGACTCCTTTGTAACATCTTCATCCAGTCCACTTGCCAAAAAGGAAAGGCTTCAAAGGCATAGTAGAAAACTAGTTTCATTTTTTTCTCACGTAAAAGTTTAATCACACTGAAGTCTATGTTACCAAACATATTTTCAGTTATTAGGCTGACATCCATATGGTTAGGTTCCATTACATACCAATACTCTGTGTCATCTTCTTTATTATCTGGTACTTGTTTGGGCGTGATATTCTGATAAGTAATGTTACATTGTGATAAAAGCACAGGAAAGAACCCCAGAGAATAACGGTCATAAGGAATAAAACGTGTTAGTACGTTGATGTCATACTGGTTTTTCCAGCGAGACTCCCACTCTGGTCTGTACTTGTGGTGTAAGCCGTTGGGCATTGGGCCTTTGTCGCTCCAACTGTCCCATACAAGATTAATTTTTTTCATGTGCCTATCTGTCTTTGTCCGTATTTTTGATTTAAGTACAATTATAATTATAGTAGTACTTATCTTAAATACGAGTGTGATCCAACTTTAATATTTCGTGTGTTCACATTATACACGAATACAAGGCAAATCACAAGTATACTTGTAAGAACAAAGACTGTAAAAAATACAGCGAGAGCAAGATAAAAACATTTTAATTAAGTTGGATAAGTTGGAAAAACTTATCATGATAAGGAGCAGGGAGCAGAAATATGCCAAATTATACAGTACAACTAAGAAGAGGTACGGCGGCTGAGCACTCATCTTTTACAGGAGCGGCTGGTGAAGTTACAGTTAACACAACCAGAAATTCCGTTCACGTACACGATGGTTCAACAGCAGGCGGTACAGAGTTGGCTACTAAATCGTCAGTAGATAACCTGTCATCAAATTCGATCATCGATGCTGATGCAGATACTCACGTAAAAGTAGAAACAACTACGGACGCAGACACAATTGATTTCACAGTAGCGGGAACAACAATCGCGAAAATGGAAGCAACTGGTCTTATTCCAACAGTAAACTCAAACGGTACTACTGGTTTTGACCTAGGTTCTACATCGTTCCAATGGAGAGACGTATACGTATCATCAGGATCATTATACATTAATGGTTCGAAAGCACTTTCAGATGATTCAGGTACGATCACTTTCTCAGCGGATAACGATCAAGCAATCACAATCAAAACTACAGGTAC
>Ga0163111_10000922_pt1 | contig 17755 bp, 14 predicted proteins | sample CRUFie1St18metaG_FD_109645 | JGI IMG/M metagenome (GOLD analysis project Ga0163111, IMG submission 109645) | Marine microbial communities from the Costa Rica Dome - CRUD Field 142mm St18 metaG | ecosystem: Environmental > Aquatic > Marine > Oceanic > Photic zone | place: Costa Rica: the Eastern...
AAGGAATCCCTCCTGATCAACAGCGTCTTATCTTTGCTGGAAAGCAGCTTGAGGATGGCCGTACTTTGAGTGACTACAACATCCAGAAGGAGTCTACTCTCCACTTGGTTCTCCGTCTTCGTGGAGGACTTTAAGTCATCTTATCTCAAACTCTTATTTTTTTCTAAGTTGCAACGAATAAATAGCAAATAACTATCTAACTCAATGCTTTATCTAGAATACTACTTCTACTAAAGACGTATAAGACTGTATCATATTCTTTCATCTTTAGTTTCCGGTAACGATGAGTCTGTCTTTCTGTCCAACGACATTTTTACCTAAAATACCTCTCCCTCCGGAATAGCCTCTTAGAAATTGCGAAATTACATAATCTTTTTGCTCGGCGTATCTGTTCTCTTTTCAAGTAAATCCCGACGTCCTCTGAATCCAAAAGCGATCTGAACAATGGAAGGTATTGGTGGACCAGTAAGCTTGGAAAAGTACTCCGCGGGTGGGATTGACCCCTCACTGGAAGATTGCTGCCGCCGTGAGGTATGTGAAAATTGAAATAAAATTTGAGTGGTATTGGATGTGCTAACCCGCGGTATGTCAAACCCAAACAATACCGCCATCGAAGACTGAGTTAATTCCCGTTCGTGTTGCCTTGTCCGATAAAAATATAGGTATTGGGAAATCGAAAACACAATGCTCTTGCAACTACTCTACGCCGGCATGACGTTTCTGCTCTAGCTGAGCGTCGTCGTCGCCACTTGGTCACGATGCCCGTCGGTGATAGCCACCATGAAGCCTGTCGGTGTTCAACCGACCCGACTTCTGATGGGGGAGAATATCCAGCTCTTGTTGAATTCAAGGAAATGAAACGACAAGAACAAAGTGATAGGGAAAAAGAGCAAATTGCCAGGGAGGAAGCAGAATATGAAAGGAAAACCGATACTTCGGATGGAATCAGCGATAGCCAAGATGGTGATAGTGATGACGAATTTGACTATCTACTCGATGAAGATTTCGGTGATGATGAAAATGTTAGAGAACTCGAAAAAAATCGACGAGCAGAATTGGAATACCAGATGATGATGCGTCAAATCGCTGGATATCATGGGTATGGTGTCCATCGTCAAGTACACCCAAAACGCGTACTTAGAATTGCTGGCTTGGGAAGGGATGCTGCTAAGAATAGAGATTCTTCTCTCCCTCCCCCTCCTCAAGCTGTGGTACTACATTTGTACGATCCTGAGTCGGTGGCCAGTGCATCTTTAGACTATTTTCTCGAAGATGAACTTGCTAAAGATTATCCGGGTACCATCTTTTTGAGAAGTGTGGGCCGATCGGTACTAGCAATGGATTCCTCGTTGGCTCAAAAATCATTTCCTCCCCAAGTCCTTGACCAAGACAAAGACATGCCTGCATTGTTGGCAATTCGCGACGGCATTGTGATCAATGCATGCCCTAGACTTCTTGGTCTCGCGATGAATAGCGGTGACGGTGAAATAGAACCGCATGCAGTACGACAATGGTTAGACCATTCGCGTGTTTTACTGACCGAGACGCCGATCGAAGATGTTTGCTTGATTCGTCCAGAAGAGGAAGTTCATATGAATTTCACGGCTTCTCAGCAACAAAAAACACAGCAAGCACCACCATCGGAAGAAGATTTTTATAACTGTGGGGTCAAGGGTTGCCAAAAGCATTTTAGACACGAACACGTGGGAATACAAACCTCTGAGCAGAGTGGACTTGTTGTGAAAGAGGATACAATTTTAGGGGAAGATCAAGACTGATATTCTTTACGTCGTGATGCAGTTGCAAGTAATAGAGTATAAATAGTAATTTCAACAATAGTGTGAAAGCTTAAAATTTCTGAACAGATCTTGTTTAAATCAATCTCTACAAAAATATTTAAGGTCAGAATTAACCCTTCGCAATTTTTGGTCCTTCATCATCGTCGTCCTTCGGTGGAGCTTGTTGCTGGCTACCCCAACCACCACCTTCGGATGACTCTCGACCCTGATATTTCTGTTCTTCGTCGCCTTCGAAGGAACCCAAATCAGCACTCTGTCCCCTTTCTGCCCGTTTCAGCGGTGCAGGTAGTACAACTTGATCGATCAATCCATACTGAACGGCTTCGTCGGAACTCAAATAAAAATCTCTCTTCAGGTCGTTCTGGATCTTCTCGAGAGGCTGACCGGTTAATTTCGCAAGCTCTTTTTCCGTTTTGTCATTCCACATCTTGATATTCTTAACCTCTAGGACGATATCCGTTGCTTGTCCGCGGAATGGTTTGTCTAGCCCCATTCGTTGCAACAAGAATCGAGAGTTAGGCATCGCTGATCGCTTCCCTTTCGTTCCAGCCGCACACAAAAAAGATGCCATCCCGGAACAAAGACCTAGGTTGACAGTTTCGATCTCACAATATTGCTCTTTGATCTGTTCCATGCAATCATAAATTGCCAAGGCTGGGCGCAATAACGAACCCGGAACGTTAAAGTAAATAATAATGCTTTTAGAGGTATTCATTGACCTCATCCAAAGAAGGATCGAAATAATTTCATTGGCCGCCTCTTCGTCAATGAATCTGTTTATCATTAGTACACGTTCACGGTACATGGCCGAATTGATATCCGTAAATTGGGCCACTTGAGATCCAGGTGGCTATCGTTTTCGTTTTCAATTGTTGCGTTCAATTTGTTGTTGTCGTAATGGTATATTTTTGATTACATTTGGTTTCAAATGATAGTGTCAATTCGTCATTCGGTGTGTAATTGACATAAAATCAGACATAGAGATAGTAATTAGTGATACCAAATCCAAGTGAAGCAGATTTGTAAGAAATAGAACCAGAAAATGAGATTCTATACCATTCGAATCTGGTACTCGATAAAGTGAAACGTACCTTCCACGGGACCATCGGAGTCTGGCTGGGCATTTTAATTGTCTCTCGTCTGGTGGGATAACTCATGTGTTGATTGTTGGAAAGTTTTGTGACGTATTTTTGGCTCAGACTCGCTGCTGCCGTGGGCACGTCTATAGATGCACCCGTCGATGGAATCTCCAGTCCAATCCCATTTTTGCTAAATTTCTTGTCGAGAGAAAAGGCGGAGATTGTGCCCAAGACCGCCGATACGACAGCGATAAGTAGTAGGCGCTGCTGCGATCTCATTCTATAGAACTGTATTATATGGGCGAAGGGTTGCAGTATTACAGGCTCGGTTTAGAAGCGACAGGGGAACGTAGCTTACGGATCTTCCTGAGTGGTATGCCGTATCGATGTGAAAGAGAACTATATTCGTGTGAGTGAGTGGATGTTACTTCGTACCTCTCACAGTCAGATGCCGTACTCTTACAGATGGAACCATGAAATAATTGGGATGTTTGGGGGTTGGATTTCACAATTTTCCCTCAAAGTGTTTTCACAGACACGTCATTGCTTTTCGCGCCGCAATTGAACATGAACAGAATTTGAGCCATCTGGCTAAATTCGAAGGGAAATCAAAGAAACCATCATCACGAGTGAGATGAATCTCCTTCCCGTGTCAAAATTCGATATTTGAGGCTTCTTGACCGTGTTCCCAATTTAAAACGCAGAATCTCGTCGGCATTTTTCTGCTGGGGAAGCACTCGAAAAGGGCGTAAAACTGCAACGGTTCTAAGGAGACGCGAGTCAGAAGTTAGACCACAAGCACGTAAACCGACAAGTTTTGGACTACATCTGTTTCAATAGACAAAGAAACCATCCATCGACACTCTAGCGACACTCGTCATTTGTCATTTTTTTTGTGAAATTTCAATCCTCTGCAACATATCAACCTAGAATCGAACAGTAGACTAAAAACGTAGGTGGAAGGCAATGCAATGATAGGACGACTTCATACTGTATTTTCATACCTCACTTCGGCATATTTTTCTGTCTCTATCCTGATATAGGTTTTGTACAAATGATAGATTTCAGTGAATTGTTGTCATCCGTAGTATCAGTGCTACCATATCGATCATCGACGAAAATGGAAAGAAAGTTTCTCCTTTTGAGTATTCTCTTGCTACTGCCATCTCACTATAACTGTTTCCTTCAGAATACAAATGTCAGAGAGAATTTGTCGTTGCCGCTGGAAACATCCATTGCAGCGAAAAATTCCTTACATGATCTTTGTGATCCGGATTTGATGGAGATGATTGTAGGAGGTGAACGATACGAGAATGTCCCTTTGCCGGATTCAATGCTCGAAACTACGATATTTGTTGGGAATTTATGTGAATTCGCTCGAGACGAAGACCTTTCTCAAAAGTTTCGATCCGTGACGAATTTGAATTCGTTGCCAGCTTGTGTGGCTCGTAGACCAAACAGTCAGTCGCTTGAGTATGGGTTTGTGGCGTTCCCCACGGTTGAAGAGAAGGAGGTACGTTACAAAAGATATGCCAGCGCACATTCGTTGAGGAATTCAAATCAAAAATTTTTCTGGTTGTAGCGATCTTACATGCTTAATTTTTGCTGCAACCTTCTGATTTTCGTGTTTCTGAATAACCGAATAGGCCGCAATCATTCAATTTCATGGAGTTGAATTCATGGGACGCCAACTTAAAGTGGAAGAGATATTAGATCATCCACGCAAAGGAAGGGTACACGTTCCCGAAAAACTAGTCTCTTATGTTTTGGGAAGCCCCAAAAAAATTCCACGAGGGAAAAACGATTTTAGCTTGAGAAAAATTTCGAATCCCTCGAAGAGCAAGAGGCGGAGAGGGACTAACGAGAATCATTCATCAAACAAGAACAATGACCATCGTCACAGCAGCAACCAAACTCAAGGTCGACGGAAAGGAGATCGGAAACAAAAACGGGCAAATCACAAACGCAGGCGAAGAAGAAATCGTGACCAAGATTTCTTTTTTTAATATGATTACTCGTTATCAAATATTCTCGATGACATTATGTAGCATTGTAAAGCATAACGAAAACGTTTACCTAATATTTGTTGCGAACCTTTTATTGTAAGGCAGTCCCGGCGACCTACAAATATAGTTTACTCTGGTGTGCGTTGCCACTTGCTTTCAGTCTCGTGAAATGTCTACTGACAAGATCATAGACTTTTTCTAGCCTCTGAAAGAACAAATTTGTGGACAAGCTGATTTATCGAGATTTTAGAAGGCGGTCCAGAAATCCGTTTCTGATCCGCCTTATCAAGAACGGCATTTGTAGTTTGTCTTTTCGATTCTAGCATTCCATCTATTTGTCTATCGAGATCAAAAGAAGTGATCCAAATTGACTTGCAGCTTTTAACTTGGCCAATTCTACGAATCCGATCTTCCGCCTGTCTAGTTTCTCCAGGTGTCCACGGTCGATCGAGCAAAATTATGGTCGAAGCTGCTGTTAAAGTGAGCCCAACACCACCGGCACCAAATGTGCAAACAAATACAGATGACAACCCATTTTGAAAATCATCAACAAGTTTCTGCCGTTTGTTCTGGGGAGTTTCACCCGTGAGAAGGCTGCATGGCCACCCACTAGCTTCAAGTTTTGAGTGAACATTTTTCGCAACTTGAGCGAAGTAGGAAAAGATCACTATGATAAATGAGGTGTGGTAAATACTGTGAGTGGCTGCAGAACGTAATGAAAATCGTAAGGCCCACTATTGAATGTTTTCTCAATACTTACCTACTGCTGGCTCCTTGTTGAGTACTGATCTGGCCATTTCAACTGTCGCCTCGACTTTCGCGTGAGCACATACGACCCTTAGCCTCTGAACTGCACCAAGAACCGCCTCATCCCGCATATTGCTAGAATTGGCTTGTACGCTGGCTAAATACTTAATTGAATGTTCGTACTGAACTTGATAACGGCTACTAACAGGGACATGATGGGAAATTTTTGTCATGGGCGGCAATTCTGTCAAGCATTGTTCCTTAGTCATGTGAAGGAGATTGGAAGCAACCTTTCTCTTCAGTTGATCCAAATTTGAGGCACCTGTTGCGTCCCACTGAGGGCCTCGTCCAAAATTTTTAAGCATGCCATTACAAAAGTGTGTTTCGAATGCCTTTTGGTTTCTTCCTAATGGATGACGAACTGCTTTGAGTAGCGGAAATAGATTGCTTGGCTTCCCATTCTTCATCGGAGTACCCGTGAGTAAGAGAACACCCACGCACCTTTCGACAAAGAAATATGGACGATCATTTTCCGATTACAACAATCCAGTAAGACAATCGCCAGTGCTAAGTGCAAAACTGTCTGGATTACGAAATCCTCTTCCCCAATAACACTTACCTTTTGTCGTTAACAAGATTCAGAATATCTTTTGTGCGTTGTGATTGTGTGGATTGCATTGCATGCGCTTCATCACAACATACAACGAAATGTAAAACATTTGATCCTACCTTCTTTGGAACCTTTGCCCAGCTACAAATAGTCATATCCATGTTTGTATCCGAAGTCTCTACGACATCTTTTCTCGATAGATCAGACGAAATCTGATTCTTTGCTGTTCTTTTCCTTTTCACGGACTTTTTGTTTTTTGTTTTTGACTTGCCTGATACCTCCTCATCAGCTTTTAATCCCACACTTTCTTCAGCTGTGCGTTTCCATTCTTCCTTCAGTGAAACTGGACAAATGACGTATACTTTTAACTTATCTCGCCCAAATGTCTCTTTAAACGCTTTTGACCACACAGTACCAATAAGAGTTTTACCAAGCCCCATATCCAGGGCTAAGATCATCCGTCGCATAGTCAGTGCACGTATGATAGCCTTCTTTTGATGCGGAAAAAGTGTCCAACCATTTTTGAGAGGATCAGATAAATTAGCATTTTTAATTAGGAGCATTCGATATTCGTCTTGAATGGGTTTGACCTCATCTGGGTTGTAAAGTAATTCCTGGGGCAAACAATCCCTGTCATTAGCTGTGTTGTGGGTACGACCTTGCTTACAATTTTCGTCAGCCGAATTTGTAGTAGATTTGATCTCATCTTTCTGTCGTGTAATCGTTAAGGATCTACCAGAAGGATCGGCGCATGGCTCAGAATGTTTCGCGAGAGAGCCGTTCTTCAATTTCCAGGAAGCCGGTCGAATCGACGCCACAGAAGATGATAATTTGGAAATTACTTTGTTCGAAGAATCATTATTTGAAATGATACCGCTAGTTGAGCAATATGTTTGAGACTCCAATGGACAGGTTTCGTTATATGAAGCATCGTTGCTGCTCGGTATGGAGGTTTTGCTATCATGCTTTTCATGACTACTCTTGTTGTTGATACCGGATGATAATTTAGCATATGGATTGGAATGGACTTTGCGCAAAAGATCATGGGCACCTTTCGCTGTGGTTGGTGATTTTGCAGACGATAAAAAATTGCTGGTTTCAACGTCGTTTTTCTTCAAATATGGGTTGTTTTTTATTTTGATTGAGGTCCTCTGAGCCGATATCCGAAATTTATCTTGAGCCGAAGGTTTTGCATGATTTTTCTTCGAGTGATGTGATTGTTCCATCTGCAATGCATTGGAGCAGTCCATAGTTGTGAATACGTCAGTTCCTTTGTCTGCAGTGGGTGCGCTCGACCATGTTCCTGATTTGACCTTCATCAGGTGGTCATTTGCTTCTAATTTGTTGGGGTTTCTGTCATAATTGCTAATGTTGGACCTTGTGTGGACCTCTCCGGCTAGACTGGTTAGGTTTTCTTTCTGATCAAGAGACCCGCAATGCCGGCGAGGGATTTGAGTATCCAAGGCCGATTGTTGTATCACTGGTGCTGAAGTTGAAATAGACGACGACGACGACGACGAAATCCAATCTGATGGTCTGGGTCGTTTTTTGGCGTATGGGTTGTGGATCATATCTCTGTCGGTGCTGAATAATGTTTGAGTTGGAGGAAATCAAAGGAAGAATAGCATAGGAGTGCTCATTTGAAACAAGAGGGAGGCGAAAACATGGGCTAAATTTTAAATTCATCACAACAGACAACGATCAAAAAAATTCGAATCGCATTGTCGACTTGTTCGAATGCAAAATATCGAAATTACTGAGATTGATTTGGTGAAAGTCATTTTGCGTTTTTCTTACTTTTGTGGTTTCATTATCTGGCTTGACGATCTTTTTGAGATTGGAAGAGGGCGACAACGTAGCGATCGAGGTCAAGTAGTTTGAACATAAATATTTATATTGAAACAAAGTATACCATTTTTGAAGCATAAAGTTGCCATGACTGTTCAGGCCGGAGCGAAAATGGCAGCACCAGATGAACGCATACCGAAAACGATGGCGGAAGCTTTGGATTTTGACGACCCTTACGAAGCGCTATTGGCACTGTCAAGGAATTCAGAAAAGAGAGCTATCGAATTATCTCATAAGCTAATTGACGAAATCAACGATAATTCCTTGTCAGAGAAGAGTAGCCATGGCAACGGCTGCAGTAACGACAACAGTCGTAATAACAGCAACGTACTTCCTGACTTGTTGAAACGTCTACCAAACACACAAGACGCGGATTCGCATCCCGTAGCTACAGCTATTGCGTGTTCGGATTCAATTCTAAATTCTCTAACCAAAATTGCTTCCGGTGGTTCGCAGGCATCGCAAGAGATCATTCACCTTGAACAGGAAAAACGCGAACTGGAGCAAAACGCAACTGACGTAGAAACGGCGCTCCGATTACGCAAAGCCAGCGATGCGGCAACCCAATCTCTTTCGGCGCAGCGATATGATCAGGCGAGTGCTGCTATTAGAGATTATACACAGTTACAGAATAAGCATCGACTGAACAAACGAGCTAAAGCCTATGCTGGAGAATATACGGTCACACAATTGGAATCCAGCAAGAAGGCTTTGCGAGCTACTCTGCTGCAGGACTACCAGCAGGCTGTCCAAGCTAGCGATTTGCAATCTTTAGGAAAATTGACACCAATGTTACAAATGGTAGAGTGCGAGAAGGAAGCAGTTAGTCTTTATTTGCGTTTTTTGAAGGGAATATTGAAGAATGATTTAGAGAGGGCAGTAACCAACTCAAATGGACAAAATAACGACAAAAATCAGCGACAACCCACAGCAGGTTCTCCGCCACCATATATTCCAATGGGTCGAATATATAATACAGCAGTGACAGTATTACGGCACCATTTGCCGATGGTCTCTCACTGTTTGCATCGTGCCGATGGCGATGCAGCTGTGATTCAACTGGTAAACGTTCAAATCGAAGATAATGTAATACCTCTTTTTGAACAATACGTGTCAAGTCGTCAGTTAGGACGTTCGTCTCGTAATGCTCGTCGCATCTACAATGAACTGGAGACTCGATTGGCTTCAGAAGCTGTTGAAGGTAATAGAGGTGGAAACATTGGCGGAGCTGCCAATGGCGGAGGTGGTAGCTCTCAGGATCACATTGACGATGCTGGATTTTCAACAGAAATCGGTAGTCCCGCTGATGTTGACGCGTCTATGGAGGAAGCAGTCCTTTGCTTGCAGCACGGTGAATCCTATACAAGATTCATTAAACACACCGTCCAAGAAGTAAACAAAGCTCGTGTACTACGTTATCGGTCCGAACAAGAGGAACGTCGATTGGAACGTGAACGACGTGAATGGACCACAGGCATGAAGAAACCGGGAGAAGAGAAAGACGATACCAAAGATGAAGAGAGTGAGAAAGAAAATTTCAGTGAAGAAAAAGAATACTCACCGCTCGAAATTTTACCGGCACACACAAGATTGCAAGAAAAACTTGCTGAAGTTGGCGGCTTTTATTCCACAATTGAATCAACCCTTCTGCTTGCTTCAATGCAAAGAGCATTTGCGATATCACCGGATGATCCACGCCAGTACAGTGCTCTTGGTAGGAATTCAACGACTGTTACTGGTAACAATGTATCAAGGATGAATGCGAACTCTGATGGACCGCTAAAGACCTCTATCGTTGAGTCTTCCCTCTACGCTGCACGCCGGGGTTCTCAGCGAGCATTCGCCACGGGTCATTCAAGTACCGCCTCGGCTGTAACAAATTATTTCGCCGATTGTCTAAAGAATGTCTTAGCACAATATCTAATACGCCGAGCGGAAGATCTTGGTGTGAGTGTTCTAAAGCCTGGAGAAGGTCTACTCGAAGGATCCTCTGGTATTTTTGGAACGACCACGAGTCTTGGTCTTACCAGTCGGCAGGCTCACCAATCGGTAATGGGCCATGCAACTTCTGTGGAAGAAAAGCAACGTCAATTTCAAATCGAAGAAGGCATCTCGAGAGCATGTGCTACGATGAATGATTTAGAAGTTGCCGCGAATCATACTAAAGAACTTCAGCGGCTCTTGACGAAAAACATTGATCAGGGTTTCCCACCCGAAACTCCAGAAACGGAACAATTGCGTGTATGCGTTCTCTCGTTGGGCTCTGTCGCGGAGTCCTTCACACTTGCGTCTGATCAAGCGGTTGAATCCTTATTGTCGGAACTGAAGCCTCGTATTCGGGCCATTGTTACGGATGCTGTTGGCAGCGATCAAGGTGCTCACGGTGTTGGTGCAGCAAGTGGCTTTTCCTCTGTGATTGGTGGGGGAGGAATCACAAAAGCATCAATTGATCGCCATGCTGTTCGAATGAACTATGAATTGGACGAAGACACTTACAAGATGTTGGAAGTGAGCGAGTCGTATGTTTCCCGGCTTTGCACATTACTAGACGAGTTCCTTGTTCCATTGTGTCGATATCTAGCACCCCGCCTTGCAGATAGTCTTGTTATAGGTGTTTTGGGAACGGTCTCAAAGCGTCTGGAGGTTTCTTTAAGAAAGGTAAGTGAAAGAAGTGTTATGAATTGGTATCCTTTGTTCGATAAATTTTGTCTAATCAAGCTAATCTCACCTCATAATTCAAATTTGTTTTGGCTGATATTTATTGCTACGTGAAATCATCATATAGTGTCGATTCACTTCACTTGGAGCGCTAAGTTTGGATTCGGATATGAGAGATTTAATCCACTATGGTAAGGTAGAATGATTTTCGCGTACTGCTTTGATAGTGATCGCAGAAAGTTCTGAAAGTCTCGCTCATATTATAATTATATTCCACAATTCAAACATCCAATCTCCAAAAGCTAAAGGTCGTTTGGTATCAAGTGAATTAAATTCATCAAATTTGGCACTGTGCAATGCATGCAAACCTCTCTCTCGGTTACTAAATATTGCAAAATTGATGAACCTTGATGATCTGGAAGATGTTTTGGATCTTATATCAAGCTCAAAACGAAAAGGAAATTGGGACTTGAAAATGGAAGACTCGAAAGCATACCTTTCGTTACGTGTAGAATTCGAAGCGGACCTAGTAGAACAGCTCTTAGGCGCAGTTGACGAAGAATGAAAAGAACAACGTATGACTTGAATAGTGATGCTTCGAGTAATTTTAGACAAAAAAATGTTTTGCTTAATCTGATCTGTTATCCATAATGTTGTAGCGTGTCGATTCAATTAGTATATTATGTTTGACAGGATGCAATTTTGCTCAAGTAGGTAGGAGCAGCGCACAGACCGATTTGATAGACTACGATTCAAATGCCGATGACGCGCGAAGTTCTTTTTGATGTTGTTCTGTTTTGTTCCTCTCCAAAGTTGTTGATATCACGTCCATCATAAGCATCTAGAACAGACCACAGGTAACTGCTGTCGACGTAACCTCTCGATTTCATTCAGAGGTCAATTTTATCGAACAAAAAGGAGTCACCAAAAGACCTTGGTGGTCTCATTGATCATAGCAATCACCTAGCTAGCGGTCGGATTATTGTATTTTGCTACTAATCTGTTCAAAGACGGAAAGATGGTTGTTGTCATCCCCGAATCAAGAGATCTAGATTCATCTGTGAGTTCAATATGTTGCTAGTTTGGCTGAGATTTCCATTGCACTAATAGAACCTTCTTTTCTCGACAAGGGAACGAGAATACAAAATTATCCTCTGCGTACATTGCTTCTAAAACGAAGTTTTTCTTCTTTTGAATTCTTAGAACTGTGTGTATCCAACTGAATATGAAGGGCACTTCGATAGACTCATGATTCCAAAAAGTGAAATAATGGAAGTCGTAAGAACTTTGGCGAAACAAATCAATGACGATTATAGAAATTGTCGACCTGTCATGGTTTGCGTTTTGAAAGGTTCTACTCCAGTACGTCTTAGATTCAAATGGATGGTCGACGTTTAGATATGATTATTGAATGATTTCAATTCTCATTGTAATTATCATTTCTTCATTCATATTTTTGTAATTTTTTCCACTCGTCTCATAATAGTTTTATCAGCACCTATTGGATGCATTACAACAATGCCGACAAGGGTATTTTACGGAATTCATTAGAGTATCCTCTTATGAAGGAACAAAATCGACAGGGAGAGTAAAAATTGGTGGAGGCATAGATTTGGAAAGCTTGAGACAAAAGCATGTGATCCTAGTAGAAGATATCGTAGATACTGGAACCACGTTATCTCATCTGATCCCAGAGTTAAATGAAAAAGCAAATCCTGCCTCGATAGAAGTGTGTTCCCTACTTTCGAAACGCATTGAAAAACCCCAGAAGTGCAGTGCAAAATACATTGGATTTTCCATACCGGATAAATTTATAGTCGGATGGGGTCTTGATTACAACGAGCTTTATAGGTAGGGATTTGTGGGTATTCTGCTTTTGTATTGTTGTTGATATCTTTGTTGTTGCCGTTGCTCTTGTTCTCTGGATAATTCACCAGTTTCTTTTTCTTTCCTATTTTTGGATTGGATGGCATCGAATTCTTCAGAGACACCCAAGACATATGGGTAATTTCTCAAAAAGGTATTGATTTCGATCCTTCTCATCTGAATTGAAGCCCGGTATAGTTTAGGTACTAAAATTTTTCAATCGGGAGAATCATTCCAAGCTTACATACGTAATTAGTAGCCTAGCTAGCTACGGAAGCACAGAAAACAAAACAATGGTTGGACAGCTAGATTATAGATTTGTTCTTAAAATAAATCTCTTGTGTGTTGCCATCAAGCTAGATTAATTTGGCTTCTTATGAGGCCCTAAAAAGAGTTTCCAAATCTTCTATAGATGGGCGAGCCTCTGGTTCAACAGTTTCTGCTGCACCGTTGTCACACAAAGCAGCTCTAGCAACTCCTTTCTTTCGTTTCTGTAAATCTATGATACGCTCTTCAATGCTATTTTCAACATAAAACTTTCTGACATAGATCTTTTTTGCCGATTGCCCAATCCTGTGTATGCGGTCTACACACTGGTCCTCAACTAAAATGGAAGGTGAGATATTTATATCGCTTATTATCTTACGCCTCAGGGGAAAAAACACTTACCTGCACCATTCCACCATGGGTCTAAAATTTTTGAATACGAGGGGCAAGGTTAGATATGCATTGCGACTATCCAAATCTGCCACATCAAAAAAAATGAACTTACCCACTATGAATACACTCCTAGCAGCGACAAGATTCAACCCCTAATTGTAAATCACCAAGACGTTCGATGGTTAGTCATGTGTTACAATCTCTCGAATTAGACAGTTCAAAATAAGACACACGTACCACTCCGCCAGCTTTCATGCTTATCAGAAGAACAGATCCAGTGTTTGAATCATCTAATGTAGAATTTTTGGGCTCGGACTTGAAGTCACGCAAGACTTCCATGCGTCTTTTCAGACTGAGATTACCATCTAGCCGCCCATAGGGGATCCCATTTCTTTCAAAAGATTTTTCCATTAGATCAAGAAAGCCAAGAAACTGTGAAAATATTAACACTTTTGAACCGGGTTCCTTCTCCCACAAAAGATGTAACTCTTTTTGAATCGCCTCTAGTTTTGAACTACTCGTCCCTTGCATCGCCGTGTGCAAGGTTTTCCTAGCGTTTCCGTCTTCCTCGCTAATTTCAGAACTCTCCTTGTCTTTACAATGAACCCTTTCTGCCATCAAGCTTGTTTGGATCTTTCCGTTACTATCACGAGTTATCCGAAGAATCCTTTGAGTATCAATGGTCGTAGAACACACAGGACACTTTCTATCTTTCGTGGTAGAGGATGCCACGCTTGACATCGCAGACAACTGATCATTGCTTTTCCAAAATCCAAATAGACAATCTTTGCGGAATATGTGAAGACAAGGAGTGATTACGGAATCTTTTGTCGATATATTTTCCAGACAAATAGGACATTCCTCGTTCAATTCTGATGAATTACTTTCAGCAGCTTGATTCAGCATATTTGCTATAGTCAAAGCATATTCGTCGTTGGTGTCATTATTTCCATCATTTCTCTCTTCAGATGATTTTCCCTGAGATGGTTCCATCTTTGAGTTATTGTTTTGCATAGATTTGAATTTTAGAAGAAGATCATCCAAGAATGATTGATCGATGGAATCATTATTCTTTAGCTCATCTTTGTTCGTGCAAATTTCATTAGCATTGAACTTTCCCAACGATGATGTCCATGCTGTATCATCAAGCTGTGATTTTACCGTAAGGGCAACATGCGAACAGGTCTGTCTTAATCGGTGCAAAAGAGAAAATATTTTGAGCCATGACGAAGATGCTGTTCCTGCACGAACAAAGCCTTTGAAGATATCAAATGATTTTCGGTAAAGAGCCTCGTAAAATTGCCTCTCCTCGGGGGAAAACTGTACAACGACCGACTTCGAGTCGATATCTGGAAGTGACAAAATCAATTTACCATTCTTGTCACGAGTCTCTTTTGTTCGACGTATCATTATTGGAGAAAGAATATTTTTCACCCGATTCAACGCCACAGGAAAGTTAGGGGCCTTGGTAACGGCGCTACTCCAAAATGCATGTTCGCAAAATGGTTCGTGACGAAGAAAGCGCATTAGCGAATAAACATCCTCTAGAGAATTCTGAATGATTGTGCCCGATACAACCCATCTTCTTTCGGCGCGGAGTAGGCAACAAGCTTTGGCAACCATTGTCTTGTGATTTTTAATTGTATGGCATTCATCCAATATTACACGTTTCCATGTTTTTGACAAGAGAGGAAGATTTATTTCTTTGTTTGATACATTTGATTTTCCTATTTCTGCGTCTTTTTGAGATCGAAGTTCGGCTTGAAGAGTACCGTAAGTTGTCAATACCACGGCGACATCGAAATTGTTACTCCCGCTCGACTTTCCATCATTATAATGAACCTTTGACGAGAGGCTTGTTTTGCTTTCTATTTCTTCCTGCCATTGGTACAAAAGTGATAGAGGAGCCACGACAAGCGTAGAGTTATTGGTGTTGGCACTAGTGATTTTCGCATCTCTAATGTTTTTATGATTCAGATCAGACTGTACCAGCGCCAGCAGCTGTATTGTCTTCCCCAGTCCCATCGAGTCAGCAAGTATGCCTCCTCTGCAGGGAACAGGCTGTAGAGGTGGTGATGCAGCCGCATTACGAAAAGTAGGCTGCACATAAAAACTCAAAGCCTTCGTTCGTTGCTCGTTGCACAAGAATCGCCGTTCCCATAGTGGATGATCTAATTCATGATTATCTGCAGCAACATCTCCGCGATGCACATTGTCAATTGAGAATGCCCTGGAAACTGAGGGCGCATCTACTTGGTTAGTGTCAACACGAACAGGACCGCAATCGCATGATATTCCATTTGGAGATTCAAGAACGCAAACGTCGTTGTGTTCTGTACTTCCTGTCGCTTTTGTTAATGATTCAGAAGCTATTTCTTGCAAAAGCTGTACTAATTTGTTTGTGCCGCTACCCAAATTTTTTTCCCTGTGGACCATCCAATAAAGAGATTCTTTTTGATAGGGACGAAGCTGGATTCCCTTTCGAAATCCGATGGGAGTTTCCATTACCTCTTCGTTTCCGTGGTGGCTCTTTCCATATCCAACTTTCCTAACATCTTCAATCTTACTCTTGTTCTCGCTATCATTACTACCGAGTACATCTTGAGCCCAGTTGGGAATAGCAGCTGCCTCGTCTTCAGCAGAAGTATGATAAGTGACATTATCAGGATCGTTATCTACATCGTTATCATCGCATGCCTCTCGGCCACTTTTTGCATTGTCATCATTTTTATCCTGACCAACTTCAAGTTGTGGCGGCGAGGGTGGCTTCCCGTGCTGTGACCACTGAAGCATCGAGAATGCAACATCCCTATAAGAGCTATCAATGTTCGGTTTTCCTCCTCGACGGCTAAAGTTATTAGCACTTGTTCCTGCAGCCACAGTGGCAAAAAATTGTTTGGAATACGAGCGAACACCGCTGCCACAATCATTTCCAGCATCAAAGATAGCAAAAAACTGAACCGGATCAACGATCCATACTGCCAAACTAAATGCAACCTGTGCACCAATCGACAACCTTCGTTCTTCCATCAACGCAGTTGCTTTCACTCGAATCAAGCCTTTTGAAAGAAGAGGACCCAAAAAAGAGAGATAGCGAGGGAAGCTACCGTCCATCCGATGGCTTGCCGATCGAAACCGAATGGGTTTAGGGTTGTTAGACGAAGGGAAGCTTGTAGGAGACGACGAGGACTCTACGAGAAGGTGGAACTCCTCTAGATAGTCACAGGCCCCATTACGTTGAAGATTAACTCCGTTGCCTATCCATCGATGGCAGATTAGCCAATCGTTACTTTCGGTTTGAACTTTTCCATTGTTTGTGATTTTCGTAGCCGGAGTTACCAAATTTGACAAAGAAGATGACTCGTGTGATCCCGATGTAAGATCGGTCATTTTCATTGACGAAGGCGTCAATTTGTCCTCGCCGTTTGAAGCAATAATATGACATCCAGAATCTACTGGGCCGGAAGATGATGGCGTCAATGATGAATGATTTTGTTGTCGAACTCTTGCTTGACGTGGAGTGGCGGTTGAAGTGTTAGCTTTGGGGACTACTCTTTCAGTTCTATTCACAATTGTCCCTCAATGAGATGTTTGATTACTATTATTAGATTTTTTCAAGGGTCGATATTGACCAGTTACCAGTCGTTCTGCTGCGACATCGACACGATAGCCGGATTGGCGAAGGCAGTTGGAAAGATCACTCTCACTGAAGCCACAGTTCAAGCCCCTTAAAATCTTGAGCTTTTCGACAATACTCATCGACGATGATATCGTTTTCCCTGCCGTTGATCGCCTCTTTTTCCCTGTCATTGTATAATGGTCTCCGCTTAAAGAACATTGCGTGCAAGGATGTAATCAAATGCAATGAGTTTGGATGAGTCGATCGGTCAGGACTGTACACGAAGTTTTGTTTTTTTGCGTTGTCAGTGCGCCGATTTTTCCCATTTTGGCGCGAAGATGACAATACTAGCATATAGTGTATCTGCATTCTAGTAATAGTGTTATTACTTATTACAACACAATAAAACACTAGTAGATTTACAGCATTACTCCACCTGATCCGACAGAGTTACGGTAAACAAAATAATCATGATCGAAGACACTGATCTGCTAATGCAATTGTTATTTTGTTTTTGCATTTCTTCTTACACAGAAAAGCATACACTTCTAAAATATATTGAAACAATATCCAAAGGCTGACATCCTTTCCATACCATGTCCGATATCATAATACCTGTTGCTTCGGTTTTATCAAAAAAGTTCAGTAAAGGACCTTACTGACATCATGCTTCTTTCTTTATTTGTATCACGCCTACTATTGCGAATACTTTGTACTGCAGGGTAGCATTTGAATATCTTTTTTTCCACAAATAAAATCATTACAGTAATTATTGAGGTGTCTATCTATCATTCCGTTTTGTTGACGATAGATAGATAGTTTAAGAAAATCAGCAAAATGAAAGTTTGAAACTGTTGTCTTGC
>Ga0163111_10000923_pt1 | contig 17751 bp, 12 predicted proteins | sample CRUFie1St18metaG_FD_109645 | JGI IMG/M metagenome (GOLD analysis project Ga0163111, IMG submission 109645) | Marine microbial communities from the Costa Rica Dome - CRUD Field 142mm St18 metaG | ecosystem: Environmental > Aquatic > Marine > Oceanic > Photic zone | place: Costa Rica: the Eastern...
ATGGCATTCAACTGGTCTCAGGAAATAGGCGAACCCGTCACAGTTTGGAGGGTCGGCACGATTTCCCAGTTCAGATGGATGGACGTTGAAGCATAACACGATTTCACAGGGGGCAGTGATTTGTCCCCTTTCTTTGTGACCCCGACCCGCCGAGCGATGGGACTCCTAGCGTACGATTAGTCTACAAAAGTATCCAAACGACATATAAATATTTCTACCAAATTCAAAACTCAAAAACCCTAATTCCAAAAAAATTTCCGTGACAAATTTTGACCCCAGAAGTTGCACCTACCAAGAGGCACTTGAAAACTTTGACCAATTCTGTGATTACTTTGACCATGCAGCAAGAACTACCTATAGAGTCGCTAAAGACAATTCTAGCGAACCTTCAGTCCCAGATCAGCGACCTTCAGAATCCACAATTGATGTACAGGCCACCTGACGGTGAAAAACATGTACTTATAACTGATTACCTAGATAATGTTGAGATGCGTCTAAGGGCACTTGAAAAAGATTCTCATACCGCCCCTAGGACAAATCATGGAGAAAGACTTACAAAACTAGAAGAGAAGATCAATGAGCTTTCCAGCACAAATTTATAACGGTGCAACAACTACAGGAGGTCAATGCCCCTGTAAGACTCCACCAACGCCCATTGATTGTGCTGCAAGTCTTTCGAGGAATGTTACAGTCAATGGATTAAAACCAGTGTTAATGGGAGATAGTATGTCTCCTGAAATAGGGGTTACTTGTACAACTAATCCTTCACCCTGTTCATCACCTCGGACGGTCATCGCTACTGGTGCAATAGTAAAGATTAATGGTAAGTTAGTAGCAAGGGCAGGGGATGTACTTAATGCTGGTACTCAGATTAGGTTAACAAATGCCACACAATCACCTACAGTATTTTTTTCATAATATGTTATTTTTATCACAACCTTCAGTTTATACATTACCTGGTACTTGGGAGAAACAACCAGATGTACTGATTCCCCACCTACATCTTACACCTGATCAAGGATTTATTCTATTCGTTGGTCTCGTTACTTTGTCTTTGGTTGGTTATGGGTTATACCTCACACTTGGATCAGGCAAGAAGGATCTTCGTGACCCTATCGATGAACACGCTAAGATGCACGAGTTAGGTATAGCACATGGTCATGGTGGTAATAAGGATGCATATGAGATGAGTGGTAAGCTTGACCATAAGCACAATTCGTAGTATACTATTGAAGTAGTTTGCTTTTAAGCAATGTCGAGGAATAGAAGTTTAAGTAGTGGCGATACGATAGAGGCAATTCCTAAGAAGACCAGACAGGGAACTGGGAAACATACTAAATACAGTGCAAGCTCTCGTAACAGAGCAAAGAAACGCTACCGAGGACAAGGGAGAAATTAAATGCCTAACACTTTTGGATACACAGTCGGGAAACCGAGGAATCTTCAGTATCGTTCCGATTGGGATGATGATAACGATGGAAACATCGATACTGATGAAAGGGAAAAGTATAACCCTGAAGAATCTGAATAACGCCGAAGACTCCGAATGGAAAACACTAAAGACAACGAAAAACAATTCATCTCCGAATGCGATTCTGATTGGTACTTAAGTAAGTCCAAAAAAAGAGACGTGAATAAGATCAAAGACGATCTTATAGACTGGGATGAAGCTATGGACTATACTCATTGCTAAATTATGTCTGAATCTGTCGTGGCTCCTCAACAGAGTCACGTTTTTATTATCCAAAACTTTTTAACTGAAAAGGAAGCAGACGCTATTTATGATGAGGTGCTGCGAGTTGAACCTGAGTTGATGAAACTCGGACCTCACCGTTATGGTGGGGTCGAAGGTGATAAACTCACAGGACGTTTCGCTTATTATAATGCATTAGACAACGAACTTGTGGGATCTATTTTAAAACCCAAGTTCGTTTCTTTGTTTGGAGAGGGTAGATGGTATCAAGCATGGTTTAATACTTTCCGAAAGGGTGATTGTATTAAGTCACATGTCCATAATGATAAAAACAATCCAGCACCCAATAGATTAAAGTATTTTCAATGTTGTAATCTGTTCCTTGGTGGTACTGAGGCAGATGGAACATATTATAATGGTATACAGTACCCTAATACAAAGGGAGGTCTTCTCGTGTTCCGAGATGATATACCCCATTGGACAAATAAGTATGAAGGTGATGATGTTAGAATCTCTATGGCGTGTGATGTACATCCAACTCGTCAGAATCATAATGCGAGGAAGTTAAATGTATGAGATACAGAATACTGAAGCAGTAGAGAACGAATTTGGTATTGTGATTGATGACTTCTTATGGAATCCCAGAGGAGTCATGAATATGTTAATGACTCTTGATCCAATAGCACATAAGAAAGGATGTGCTGATAGAGGACTACCTGATTATAATGGTAAGTTGTTTAAGGACATGCGTCATACCCTTTATTCAAGGGATCTTACACCTGTCTATCGTTTCCTTGCTAAATGGTCAAAGCAACCACCACTAGGTAACCCACAAGACCCTAGGACAGAGAGAAGAATCACCACTAATGTGTTTCGTATAAAGGATGACCCCTTTCATACACCTGATACCCATTACTGGTGGCCTCATTTCGATATGGGATATACTGCTATACTGTATTTGAACGAAGAAGACGATACTGGAACTAATTTGTACCGTAGTCTTTGTGAAAAAGAGGAAGAAGAGAAGGATAAGACTGAAGAACACTATCAACCGTGGAGACTTAAGGAGAAATATGAGTTAATCCACACATTTGAACCAAAGTTTAATCGTTTGGTCATGTTTGATGGTTCAAAGCACTGTCACGGTCAGAATATACATAGTAAAAGCGAATTATTTCGTACAAATAAAGCAAGATTGAATCAAGTATTCTTTTATGATGGAAAAAGTAATCAAAATCCCTAATTTCATTACTGTAGAAGAATGTGATGAGATTATTGAACAAATTAAATTATTTACAGGACATAGATTCCCTAATTATGGAGTTGGTAAGTCATATGGAGAGAATCCATTAAGTATGTCTCGTGAGATTAAGGAGATCCTATGGGAAAAGATCAAGTTAATCTTTGGTAGAAGGGCATATGTACAGTGTTGGTGTAATGTACTACAACCAGGTATGCTTATACCTCCACATGTTCATAGAGAACCTGGTTACTTTGAAGATGGAACCCCGAATAGTCAGAGTCACTACTTTAAGGAGAAGCATCCTTTTAGATGTACTAATCTATTTTTAGGTGGTCCTGAGTATGGTACAAGGTATAATGGAGTTACCCATGAGAGTAATAGAGGTGAACTTCACATTTTTAGTTCTGACTTAGAACATAGCGTAGATAAGAATATAACAGGAGATCCAAGGTATTCACTTGTAATGGATTTCATGGTTACTATAGGAGATGGAGATTGGATAAAACTTCTTTAATGGTAAAATTCCAAGTGAGGACTTAACTCGCTAAATAAAGTGATACTCAAATCGCTTTAATGCCGAAGGTTACGCAGTTTAAAGATTTAAGCATATCATTTACGAGGAATAAGATCACAAACGATCTACTCGTAAAGAAGGAAGATGCTGCTGTGAAACAAGCAGTAGTCAATATATTAATGACGAATAAAGGAGAGCGGCTGTTTAATCCTCAATACGGATCAGACGTGCCGACTTATTTGTTTGATCAGTTGGATTTTGGTACTGCTGGTAACATAGAGTCTGCTATTAGAGAATGTCTAGTTACATATGAACCAAGGATAAGGATCCAAGAAATTGGTGTATTACCTGACTTTGATCAGAATGGATTTGAAGTACACCTAGCATTTATTGTTATGGGTAGAGAAGATCTTCCACCATTTGAAATTGAATTCTTTCTAAGTCGTACACGATAATGCCTTATACCCAGTTAGCAAACTTAGAATTTGCAGAGATAAAAACTGCTCTTACAGATTATATGAGAGCACAGTCAGATTTTACTGACTACGACTTTGAAGGATCTGCTTTGAGTCAGATCCTTGATGTAATGGCGTATAACACCTATTACACTGCTTTCAATACCAACATGGTAGTGAATGAGTTGTTTCTTGATTCTGCAACTCTAAGAGATAATGTTATATCATTAGCAAAGCAAATAGGATACAAACCACAGTCTGCTACTGCTCCTACTGCTACTATTGACTTAACTGCAACCTATAGTGGTGGTGGTGATGCACCTGATACATTTGTACTACAGAAAGGTACAGGTTTTGTTACAAATTTTGATGATGTACTATATCAGTACATTACAGTTGATGATCAGGAGGTTCCTGTAGTCAACAATGTTGCGACTTGGACTAATTTGAAGCTTTATGAAGGAACATTACTAAATCAGACCTTCACTATTAATACAACTTTACAAAATCAGAGATTTATCCTTAATAACAGCAATTTAGATGTATCATCTGTTCGTGTTAAGGTATTTTCAGGAGTAAACAGCACAGACTTTAAAACATATCACTCAGCAGATAACATTCTTAACTTAGATGGTACATCAGAGGTATTCTTTGTTGAAGAGATTGAAGATGAGAACTTTGAGATCTTCTTTGGTGATGGTATCTTTGGTAAGAAGTTAGAGAATGGTAATGTTGTACAAGTATCTTATCTAACAACCTCTGCAGATAAAAGTAATGGAGCAAAGACGTTTACTTTCTCTGGGATAGTATTTGAGAGAGGCAACACTAACCAGATTCCTTATTCAACCTCTCATACTACCGTCAGTGCCTCTTCAGGAGGTGCTACACAAGAATCTGTGTCTTCTATCAAGAAGTCTGCTCCAAGGTCATACGCTGCTCAGGACAGGGCAGTTACATCTGCTGATTATCATAGCATTATTAAGAAGATTTATCCAGCAGTTTCTGATATTATTACATTTGGTGGTGAAGAAGACAATCCACCTGAATTTGGTAAGGTTAAGGTTGCTATTAAACCACAAAATGCAATAGCACTATCATCCTTCACTAAGAAAGACATAGAAAAGAAACTTAAGGACTACACAGTAGCATCTGTTACACCTGTAGTAGTGGATCCTTCTATACTATACATTGAATTGGATTCGACCATTAGTTACAAGTCTGCTAAAACGACTTTGACTAAAGCAGAACTACAAACAAAGGCAATTTCTGCAGTTGAAGGATACATCTCACAGTCTGAGACTGAAAAGTTTAATGGTAAGTTCCGTCATAGTAAGTATGCCTCTGTTATTGATAATGCTGATCAGTCATTCACATCTAATGTAACGAATGTTACACTTAGAAAGGATTTCTATCCTACACTCAACTCTACCTTCTATTATGAGTTGTGTTACTTGAATCAATTCAAGGATTCATGTGATGCTTCTGTATTAAAGTCAACAGGTTTTATTGTTAGTGAGTACCCTGCTTTCACAGTATATTTGGAAGATGATACAAAGGGAAAAATCGACCTATATAGACTAAACCCTCTAACTGGTGAAAAGATATACCTGGTCAAGGGTGTGGGTGATATTAATTACACCAAAGGTGAAATACAACTATACAATCTAACTGTTATTAAAGGTAGCTTCACAGATAATAAAATTGAACTACGAGTAGAACCTGCATCAAGAGATGTAGATGCTGTTCGTGAAGTCTATCTTGATATCGATATCTCTAAATCCAAATTCAGTGCGGTTGCAGAATGAATGTAAAGTCGAGAAATATCTCATCGCTGATTGAGAGTCAGATCCCACAATTTATTGTGGGTGAGTATCCTTTCTTCGTTAAGTTCCTTGAGTCCTATTATGCTCAACAGGAACTTAGTGGTGGTGTTCTTGACATCGTAACAAATTTAACAGAATATCGTGATATCAATTTTTATAGTAAAGATATTCTAAAACAGTCCTCGAAAACCACTGCAGTGACTGGGTTCTCGGGTACTACTATTTCGGTTGATAGTACAGATGGATTTCCTGATGAAGGACTTGCTAAAGTTGGTGATGAGATCTTTTTCTATCAAAGCAAGACTGATACATCATTTACAGAAATTTCAAGAGGAGTTAGTGGTAACACCTCTCTAGGTAATCTTTATAGCACTAGTACATTTGTATCAACTGATGCAAAGACACATGCTAGTGGATCAACAGTACATAATATTAGTAATCTGTTCTTATATGCTCTTATCCAGAGTTTTGAGTCAGAATATCTTGCTGGTGTACCTGAGAAGTATCTACGTGGTGAAATTGATAAGAGAACTCTTATTAAGCATATTTCTTCTTTCTATAAAGCAAAGGGTACTAAGCGTTCTATTCAGTTCATTTTCAATTCTTTAATTGCATCTGATGATACTGATGTATACTATCCAAAAGATATTACATTAAAGTCATCTGAGTCTGATTGGATTACAGATTATACCCTCAAAGTTATTGCAGTGCAAGGGAACCCAGAGGATCTAGTAGGTAAGACTATTGTACAGTCTGGTGATGTATATGCTTCTGCTGTAGTTGATAATGTAAGAAAAGCACAGAGTGTAGATGGTACACAAATATGGGAGTTGATAATTGCCCCATCTAGTATCAATAATGTTTTCAGTGTAAGTAATAAGACTAAGTTAACAAAGGCAATTGATAATACCGACCAAGTTGGATCAAAGATATATGTCGATTCTACATTTGGTTGGGATAAGGAAGGAAGTATATTAATTGGTAGTGAAGTCATTACGTATTCAAGTAAGACTATCAAGCAGTATACAATCAAGTCTAGAGTTTCTACACAGACTCATAATGTCGGTACTATAATATATGATAACAAAAAGATTGTATCAGGTGATGTTCAGATCCTTGCTCTAGGAGTCGTTTATAACTTATCACCTAAAGCAAATGTACCATATGGTATAGAAGGTGAAACAGTTGTAGTCGAAGACTCTGGTTTTGATACCATAGATTCTATTATTAAGAATCAATTGGGACAAGTGAGATGGGAAATGAGCGATTCCACTGCGGTCTCATCTGGCGATCCTAGGACTCTAAGTGAGAACACTGATACCATACCTGGTATTGCAGAGGTATTCTCTGATGAGAATAATTATTACTTCTGTACAAATGGATTCCCTAAGAGAACTGTATATCACAATCAGACCATAAGTGCTGACACCACACCAGTATCACAGTCTTTACTTAGAACGATAAGAAAGACACCACTTACCACTACCGAGGTTTATCAATCTCCTAGAAAGGATATTGGTATCATGGTTGATGGTACGTTAGCTTACAGTTATAAAGATACAGGTAGTGTGTTCTTTGGTAAGTTAACAAAGATCACTGTTAACAATCAGGGTAGTGCATATACTAGAGCACCATTTGTTCTTGTTAACAACACACCATATAAAGCAACTGCTAATATGTCTGGAAGTGTTGTAGAAACGATATCTATTAATGATACTAGTTCTTATACAGTTGCACCTACCATAGACATTGTATCTGGTAGAAATGCAGTACTTACACCCGTTGTTACTGGTGGTGCTATTACTAGTTTAGTTATTGCTGATGCTGGTGAATACTATTCAGCACCACCTACAATTAGAATAGTAGATAAATTGGGGAAAGGTCGATTTGCTGAGTTCACTGCTGAAGTGTCTGCTACTGGTCAAATAACCTCTACTACACCAATAAACACTGGTAGTTTCTATACAACAGAGAATGTTGTTATACAAATCATTCCAGCTGGTTCTGGTGCTACTGCTACTTCATCTATCTTCGAGTGGGTTAAAAATAGATATGCCTATGCTACAAAAGATACTGAATATGGTTTCTCCCACCTTAATGATCAAGGTTTCTATAATTATGGTGTTCTATCTTATTCACCTAGTCTCCAAACATCCTTAAGTGATGATGGAACTAATCATTCTCCTATCATAGGATATGCCTATGATGGTAATCCAATCTATGGTCCTTATGGATACACTGATGCTGCTGATTCATCTACTGCTATCATTAAGATGACTAGTGGTTATATTTTGAGGACTGCTAGACCAAATGGTCCTTCAGTAGCAACATATCCTTTAGGGTCATTCATACAAGACTATTACTATGCTGATAGAACATCTACACTTGATAAAAACAATGGTCGTTATTGTGTAACACCAGACTATCCTGATGGTGTCTATGCTTATTTCGTTACCTTAGATAGTACAGATGTACCAGTCTATCCATATATCATAGGTAAGAACTTCTATTCTCTACCTCTTGCTTCTAACTACGATCAGAATCAAACACAAAACGATATTCCAACTGATGCAGTTCGTTTAAGAACTACCACAAGTCCTAATAATGGATTACAGGTACGAGCAGTAACGAAAGATACAGCACCAGGCAGCATATCTAATTTTACTGTATTCTCATCATCCAATAATTTTAAAGTTGGTTCAGAACTCTTCTTAGATAATTCTGGTACTGGTGGTACAGAAGCTTCTGGTACAGTTGAATCTATTAAAGGTAAAGACATCATTGAGGTTAGAGCAACTGATAAGCAGAGAGTAGCAAAAGTTCAACTTACAGAGAACTGCTATGTATTCTCTGGAGATACTCTCACACAACCTTCTAGCGGTGCTTATGGTACTGTTGTTGGCGATGTACTAGACGGTAAGATTCTTGTCTTACAGGACGTTGTAGGCAACTTTGACGATAGTGGAATATTTGATGCTACTACATTATCAATTAACATGGTTCTCAACACAAATGCCACCTTCACAAAGGGTGCAACCGTTGAGTTGACTAATGGTACTGTTAATCAAACTAACCCACCATCTATATTAGCAACAGGTGAAGTAATAGAATCTACTGATAAGAGAAACTCTGTTAAGGTTAAGGTTATATCTGGTACGTTTGTACAAACAACAGGATATTACTTAAGAAGTGATAATTTACTTAATACTGTTGGTGCAGAGATACTATCAACTAAGAGTTTAAGTACTGGATTGGTTCCATTCCAAGTTAATACTAATATTGCATTGGTTAAGACTGATGGTGACCATGAACTAGGAATAGGAGATAAGATTTTCATATCTATTGACCCTAATGATTCTATTACAACTACTACCAAGTATGTACAGTTAGGTGCTATACAAGAAATAGATGTAGAACCACCTACCTACAAGTCTGCATTAAATGATGCTGGTATAGGAAGAGTAGACCTTCTCAATAGTGGTGCAGATTATACATCCAATACCTATACAGACATAGAACTTACTGGTGGTAAAGGTACTGGTGCTAAGGCAACTGTACTAGTGGTCAACAGTATAGTACAGACTGTAACAATTACTACAAAGGGATCTGGATATGAGAAAGGAGATGTCCTTACCGTTGCTGATGTTGACTTAGTACGTTCTGCTGCTTCGACTAATACCAATAGATTAAGAGTACGTGTAGATCATATTGGTTTTGCTGCTGGTGAGACTACTTTAAATCTAGACAGTATATTTGGTTTAAGTAAGAATGATCTTCTTACCGTTGGAGAAGAAGTCGTTAAGATTACTGATATAGGATCCACTTCTGTAACTGTCACAAGGGCACAAGAAGGAACTACTGATTCTGATCATTTTGATAACGAAGCAGTCACATTATACAATACAGATTATAGATTTACTGTAGGTGAGTCTATAGCAGTTACTGGTAATACAGCATTAGATCCAAAAGTTCTTTCCTTTGCTAATAATAAATTAACAGTTGAGCATAATAATAGTTTCTTTAATCAAGGAGATTTTGCTCCCTATAAGGTAACTACCCAATCTACTTTATTTGATGAGTCAGATCCTAAAAGAACTCTTAAGATAACTGCTGTTTCGGAATTCAAGATCGTAACAAAAATTTCAGATTCTGTGAATGGTCCTTATACCATATCTCCAAATATTAACATACAAGAGTTTTATCAGTATAGATTCGACCTAAGTCACTTTACTAATGATAAATCTGAATTTATTATATCACCAAGTAAGAATGATAATATCATCGCTCCAGAGGTAGTTAATGTTGGTACACCTGGTCAACCTGATTCATATGCATATGTTAAGTTTGGATATGGAGCTCGACTAGGGACAATTGATCTAACTGGCACACTCACTAAGAGAGTTCCTAGGAGATATCAGAGATACTATTACAAATCTGTTGTAAGAACTACTGCTAATGGAGATGCAGAAATTCGTATCGGTCCTTCTACGTCTATTGTAGATAGTGATAGTTTCATGGAGATTATCAATGATCCTTTACAGGGAAGACAGATAATCACAGATGCGTTAACAACTTCTGGTGATTCACAAGGACAAGCAGTATCATTTGTTACATCAGATAGATTTGTATATGAGATGACTCAAGTACCTGAATGGTATGGTACTGGTACTCAGAAGTATACATCAGAATCAAGATCTGCTATTGGTGGTATTGATAATATTAAAGTAGCGAATCTTGGATCTGGATATAAGCAAGTTCCTATTGTTAAGGGATGTGAGTTACACCCTGCTTATTCTTCAACTGTAACTGCTGAATGGGATTCTGTTAATAACAATATTGTTGGTGTAATTGTTGATACACCAGGTTCTAATTATTCTAAACCAATAGTAGTTGTATCTGATGGTAATGGTACAGAAGCAGAGTTTGAGGTATTAAAAACTGCTGATAATAAAGTTGCTAGAGTTACAGTAATCAATAAAGGTAAAAACTATACATACAAACCATCTCTTAAAGTTGTAGAAGGAGATTTGAGAGCATATGCTTTAGGTGATTCTATTGGTATCACTAAGAATGTAGAGATGGAATTTAATGGTGCTGGTATCTGGGATGATACGTCTACCATTAGGAGACATTCTTGTAGTGATGTTCTTATTGTAGATACGACAGATAATTTCTTAAATGGTGAGCAAGTTAAGCAAGGAAATTCTATAGGACATGTTGTTCCTAATGGTTGGAGACCAGGATCTAACATACTCAAGATATCTGTTAAATCTGGAGAGTTTGTTAGTGGTACACCTGTACTAGGTACTGCAAGTAAAGCATCAGGAAGTGTTCTTAAAGTATTGAAGACAGAATTTGATGTTGATCTTAGATCATACTATGATAATCTAGGAACCTTTACTTCAGATAAAGGTAAGGTAGGTGTAAGAACACATAAGATAGCAGATAATAATTTCTATCAAGACTATTCATATGTTGTTGAGTCTAAGACAGATATTAATAAGTGGAGAGACTTAATTAAGGAGTCTGTACACCCTGCTGGATTTAAGTTATTTGGTGAGTTAAATGTAGATTCAAACGCTGCTGTATCAATCAGTAATAATTCTAAAACTAATCAAGTATCAACATTAAAACTCTGGAATGAGGAGACTAACAAAGTTACTGTTGGTGATACTAAGAGATATCATCAAACTGTAGTTAATCTATCAGAGAATATCAATCTTATTAGAGGAACTGGTTCTTTCACTGAAAAATCTTCTGATACATCTGGTATTATTGCTAGAGAGATTAAGTTAACTCCAGCATTTGATGGAGATTTTGATGCTAATGGTAATATCTCTGGTACTAGAGAGTTTACTATAGTAGATGTAGGTACAAATGCACCTATAACTCCATATAATGCTATGGCGTTGACTATAACACTGGATGGTATATTACAAGAACCAGAAGTTGCATATACTCTTGATGCTAACAAGATAACATTTGCGAAAGCACCATTTGGTCCTAGAACAGATAACAACGCTACAACTAAAGCAACTAAGTTTGTTGGAAGGTTATTCCAATTCAAAGATGCGTCTCAAAATGCGACTTATTTGAAAAAGATAAGACAGATTTTCCAGAGAGAAGGTACATGGATAGATGCTGCTAACCAATTACGTTTCAACAGAACATTTATTCAAGAAGAAGCAATTGGATATGTTAAAGCAAAGTATCCATCACTAACTTGGAATACATTAGAATCCAAGTGTATGCGTGATATTGGATTACTCGTAGATTCTTATGAGCATGATTTAAGATTTGGTGGTAATGCATCCACTTATGATGCTGCTAAGAAATACTTCAATGATGGTTCCTTAGCATACATCGATGCCCAGTTAACAGAAAGTATAGCAGCATACGAGTACACAATGAATCTATGTGTTGCTGCAGCAAGGAATTGGGATTTATCAATGAAGAACTGTATTGTAACACAGGGTACTAACACTATAACTGTACCATCAACATTAGGTATATGCATTGGTATGAATGTAAGTACAGGTAGTCAGTTTGCACCAGACACTACTGTTACTGAAATACTAAGTCCAACATCAATTAGAGTTTCTAGGGATGCAGAACTATCATATGCTGGTCAAACGATTACCACATTAGTTACTAATACTGGTAATACCAGTTATGGTCCCACAGTGATATCATCTACTGGTACTTTGAATATATCACCTAGTGCTACTACAACTATCTACTCTTCAATTAATAATATTGATGAGGTTACCTTCTCATTTGCTAGGACAAATACTGGTAAGTTTATGGATGCTGCTAGATTGATCAGGAAGAATAAGAAGTATATTCAAGAAGAATCTCTTGGTTGGGTAAAAGCAACATATCCAAATTTAGTTATTCCTGATGAAGATAAGTGTGAGAGAGATACTGGATATCTTATAGATGCTTATGTTTATCATTTACAATATGGTGGTAACTTCAATGTAGTAGATTTTGCAGAAAGATATTATACTGGATATACACTTTCACATATTGCTAGTCAAAAAGCAGAAAGTATAGCAGCATTTAACAAAGCTAAAGACCTTATGGTCGTAGCAATGAAGAATAACCTTGGTGCTGGTACATATACTGCAATATCACCATTCACAGATGCTATTCTTCCTGATCCACAGGGTGTTTTATACATGTGTGCTGAAGTAGAGCAGACATTGGATACTTACAATACTATCGTTGCTAGTGTAATTAATAAAGGACCATACACCATCGAGAAAGTATCTGATAACAATCAGAGAAATGGTAATTGGACAACAATGCAAACATTTAGTAATATTAACATTCTTGCTAAGGAAGATGTATTTACTGAATGTGCTGATGTTGTTTCTGCACTCAATTCTTTATTCCTAAACGTCAAAGAAATTCTCAATGGTAATAGTGCTACTAAGTCTTTACCAGATTATTTCAATGGTGATAATACAGACTTTGAATTGTATTATACAGATAATACTCCTGTTAAAACATCAGTTAAACAGGATCTATTTGTTGGTATTAATGGTATCTTCCAGAATGCTAAGTATGATGAGACATTCCCTAGATTAAATTCTTATTACATCAAGAGATCTGCTGGTGCTAGTGATCCTGATAGAATTGTATTTGCAGAACCACCTAAGTGGGAACAGAAAGCAAACACATTAACTGTTCAGGAACCTCTTGCTGTAGAGAAGTTCTTTGCACACAATGTTGGTGGATATAAGAGATTAATAATTCAAGGTGAGAACTTTAATGGATCTACTCTTGGTCCTTTTGTTATGAGAGATGAAGAAGTAAAAGATGTTGTTGTAGTTGATGACGATAGATTCGTATTAGTGTTCGTTGATGGTATTTTACAAGAAAGAACACGTGCTTATAGTATTAATGAATCTTCAATCACATTTACACAACCACCAAGAGAGGGACAAAGAGTTGATATAGTTCTTTTAGTTGGTATTTCTACAGATCAGATATTAGATGGATATAATATCGAACCCAATAACTTCATGAATGAGGTAACTGTAAATGTTACTGGATTGGATTCAGCATATGATTCATTCTCCAATACGAAAGATGGTCAGATAATATGGCAATTTACAGATAATACATATCCTACTCCTGATGAGTATACCACTATAGGTATGGTAAGAGGTCATGGATTAGTATCTGGTGGTTGGGAATTTATTATGAGTGCTCAGAATCCTGATATAGATTTCACCAAACCTCTAAGAATCGCTGCTAACACTGACTATATAAATGCTTCTTACATTGAAGTAGATTTATCTACTGCTACTACTTCTGTAACATATGCTACAGAAGATGGTAGAAGAGTGATGAAGAAAGATACTGCTGGATGGTTATATGCTTCTGCACGTCCTAATATGACTAATGTAGAACCAGGTGATAAGATTATTATTGATGGAGAAACTGATTACAGGACTGTTAAGAAGGTTCCTAGTAGAGTTAATCCATTAGATTATGTTCCTGATACTCAAGCATCTAGTGCCAGTGTTGGAACTGTCACAGTCAGTAATTATAATGGTCTCTCAAGAGGAGAGGGATTGGATGTGAAAGCAGTATTGACTGGAGATGTTGTTACTTCCTTAACGTGGAATAAGAGAGATCTTAGTAGGAATCCAGATGCTTATCAATATGATACCCCACCAGTACTTAGTATTGAACCAGTTAATGATAATGGTGGAGGTGCTAAGGCACATGTTGTAGTTGATGGTGGTGAAGTTATTGATGTTATTCTTACTTCGGGTGGTAGTGGATATACTGCTATACCTACAGTTAATGTATCACGTGGATATAAGATTATAAAAGGTCATAGACAATTTGATAGTAAGTATACCAAATACATTGAACATATTGTTACTGGTACTAATACTTTATCTACTGCATCGTCTATAGGTGAAGCAACACGGTTGGCGTATGAGTTTAGTCATAGTGTCGCTGCTGTTTCCTCACAAAATAATGTACTTGAAGTAACTCAACAGTTGCTTAGGAATGTTTCTGCACCAGCTATTACACAGGAGATTGTACTTCAACCGAAGGAAAGTAATGTTAGTAACAACATTGTTTCTATATTATCAACTCCTGGTAACACAGTTAAGCAGATAAAGACTTCTGCATTAGCATCTTCTACTCAAGAGACCAAGTTGACTTCACCATCATTAGCACCTGCTATGACTATGGTAAGTACTTTTGATAGTAAGAAGGCAGATTTACTTGACGTGGATCTTAATTGGGGTGATGCATATGTAATGGTTCCATCTACTACTGGATTTGATCCTAGTGGTAGTTTACAAGTTGGAGAATACTACATAGAATATTCATCCAAATTATCTGATCGTTTCGTTATTAGATACAATGCAGCAGTAGTAACTGCAACTATTGCTACTACTGGTACTGGATATCCTAATTCAGGAACTGCGGCATGTACTGGTGGTGATGGATCAGGATTACAAGTAAGTTATACAGCAGTAAGTGGTGCTCTGGTTTCAGTCTCCATTTCTAATGCTGGACTAGATTATAACGCAGGTAACGTAGTTACAGTTACTGGTGGTACTATTAGTGCTACTTTAACTATTACTGATGTTGTTACCAATAGTACCTCCACAAGAGGAGTTGCTTCTGTTGCTCCAGCAACAATTTCCGCAGGAACACTAGTTAGACAAGTATAAATATAAATAACTCGGATAACCTGTAGTACAAAACTACCCTATTTTCAATTATGTCGGCAATCATATCAGAAAAGTTTCGCATTTTTAATGCACAACAGTTTCTAGAATCACTCACTGAAGGTGCTAATGACACCAGTGCAGATCGATCTCGTATGTACTTCTTCGTTGGTCGTTCGGATCAATGGGATTCATACCTAGAGATGTATAACCCTAATGCTACAGCATTTAATGTAGGGGATGAAGTGTATGATGCTGGTGCTTCTGGTGCTACTGCATATGGATCTACGACATGGAAGGCAACTGTGCGTAAGGTTAATTCAGGATCACTATTAGTACACAGTCCATCCCCTGCTGCTGGTACTCCGACTGCTGGTAATGTAATTAAGGGTTATGCTAGTGCTGCCGACACTGGTGCTGAGGCTGTAGGTGGTGTGTATCGTATTGCCGATGAAACGAATGCACCAGCTCCACTGGACAACCAGACAGAGAAGTTCAAAGTTTATGAAGAACTGATTGCTGCAAAAAGGGTAGAGTCATCTAATGTTATAACAGTAGTTCCTCGTTACAACTGGAACACAGTTACTAACCCTAAGTTCGACATGTACAAGCCTGACTACAGTGCTGCACCTGCTTCAGGTGGTACTGCAAAGCAGACTGCTACAGGACAGAACACACTTAGTGCTGCTAAGTTCTATGTAATGAACAGCAACTACGAAGTATTCAAGTGTCTTTACAATAAGGAAGATACAGTTTCTGGTGGTGCTAATGCATCTGATATGCCTACCACAGCAAACAACTATGTTAGTGGAGTATACACAGGACCTAACGATGGATATCGTTGGAAGTATCTCTATACAATGACCACTCAGCAAGTTATGGATTTCCTATCCAGTGACTTCATGCCTGTTGGTACATATGCTGGACCTGCTGCTGTAGACGGTGCTATTGATACAGCACTCATCTCAAGTGCTGGTAGTGGACTACCTGCTAACAAGACTGGTGCTTCTTCACTCTATGCTCCTATATTAGGAGATGGAACTGGTGGTAAGGTTAAGATTGAAACAGATGGTTCTGGTGCAATCACCTCTGCTGTTATTCAAGCTGCTGGTACAGGATATACCTACGGTACAGTTGCATTAGTAACTGGTACAGGTACTGGTGCTGGTGGAGATGCTTATGGTCTATTCTCTGATGATACCCTAGGTACATCTGAGACCATTGCTGGATCTGCTCGTGGATCACTTGAAATTATCATTCCTCCTGCTGGTGGACATGGTGCTAATTTATCCAATGAGCTTAACGGCAAACGCATTATGGTCAACGTACGTTTGACCTATGCTGAAGGACAAGGTGATTTCCCTGTTGATAATGACTTCCGTAGAATCGGAATTATTAAGGATCCACTACAGTTTGGATCATCAAATTATGCTACTGCAAACACACTTTCTGGTGTCTATGCTGTAAGAGTAACAGGAACTGGTCTTACTAGTTCTTCTTTCGGAAAAGATAATCAAATTTCACAGACTGTAACTGGTGGAACTGCTAAGGGAACCGTTGTTTCTTGGAAACTAGACGATTCAAGCACTACAACTGGTGTTCTTAAATACTTCCAGTCACCTGAATCACATACAGACAGTGGTATTGTAAGAGCATTTGCTTCTGATGCATCTAATGCTATTACTGATGCTGGTACATCTGTATCTGTTAATGTTAATACATCATATGCTTCAACCCTTGAAGGTGTAACATTTGCAAGCGGTTTGGCGAATCCTGAGATCAAATCTAATTCTGGAGAACTCGTATACATAGAGAACAGGAGACTGATTACGAGAGCTGCTGACCAAATAGAGGACATCAAGCTAGTAATCGAATTCTAATTCCCCATGATAGATTTGGTTTACGATGCCACAAAAGACGAACCTAAACGTATCACCATATTATGACGACTATGATGCGTCTAAGAATTTTTATCGAATTCTTTTTCGCCCTGGATACTCGATACAAGCCAGAGAATTAACACAGTTACAATCTGTTCTTCAGAATCAGATTGAATCTATAGGACGTTATTCCTTCAAACAGGGTGATATGGTCATCCCTGGTGAAGTTGGACTGAACAATAGATTAGACTATGTTAAACTATCATCTGTTACAGAAGTTGCTGTAACGGAAGGAGATAATATTGTCTTCAAGAAATACGATATAGCATTACTAAAAGGTCAGATTTTAAAAGGCATCACTTCTGGCGTTACAGGTACTGTTGTTACTACTCGTTATGCAACTACTACATCATCAGATACTGTTTATGTAAACTAC
>Ga0163111_10000924_pt1 | contig 17751 bp, 6 predicted proteins | sample CRUFie1St18metaG_FD_109645 | JGI IMG/M metagenome (GOLD analysis project Ga0163111, IMG submission 109645) | Marine microbial communities from the Costa Rica Dome - CRUD Field 142mm St18 metaG | ecosystem: Environmental > Aquatic > Marine > Oceanic > Photic zone | place: Costa Rica: the Eastern...
ATTTACACTCGGATTTAAGTCCATGAGAAAAAGCTGATTTTGGTGTGTGGTAACCCAAAGTTCTGCTTTTTCTCTATTTTTTTTTGCCTTTTTCACATATACATAAATCGTCGGGTAGAGTAGAAAATCAGTGAATATACCTATAAAAAATTCTATACATTCGTGCTTACAAAATATCACAATCACTTCATATCCATACCCATAAACTCATGTATAGAATTCTCTTTTTTTCATTCAAGAAAAAAAGGAAAGAATTCCTAAGATACTCACAGTTAAGACAATAATTTCTTCTCTTAACCAAATCATCTCATCCTTTTCCTACGTTATGTATGTGTATTTTTGATAAGACGGAACCAATGGATACGTATTTTTCCTCAATTCCTAAATTCCTTACTCATTAGCATATCATTATGCCGTTTTATCAAAAAAGTATGTAACTTCATCCATATATCAAATGCTAGATAAATTCAATAAGGTGTATGTAACCATGTTCAAAGTAAAAAACTTTCTTCTGTTTACTTGCTGCATTGGTCTATTGCTTATAAGCTGTAACCGAAATACCATAAAAATTGCCAGCTTTAGTCCAATGGGCGAAGTAAACGAACTCCAATCTTTCACAATCGAATTCAATAATGATCTCGCACCCGCCGATTTGTTAGACAAATGGACAACAGACGAATATGTAGAGTTTGAACCTAAAATTGCAGGTAAGTTCAAATGGATTACCCCCAGTACGCTCATCTTCTCCCCTGACCGAGCCCTAGAGCCAAGCCAAAGCTATGAAGCCAAAGTTACCAATAAGGTGCTCTTCGGAAAAAAGGGAAAGGTGAGAACCAATAAGTATGACTTCAATACCCCCTACTTTGATGCCGAAGGGGTAGATATTTTCTGGACACAGATTCCTCATTCAAACCACAAGGTCACTGTACAAGCCAATATCACATTTAACTACGAAGTAGAGCCTAAAGAACTCAGAAAATACCTAGAAGTAAAAAGTGGAAATAACAAAGTAAAAGATTATCAGATTGTTACAGAGGAAGCATCTGATATCATTGCCATCGACTTCGGAGAAATCCAGCAAACAAAAAAGGAACAACAGTTCCTTATTACCATCAAAAAAGGATGTAACTCTGTATTGAATAAGAAATCTTTAGCAGAGGATAGAGAATTCAGTATTAGTCTACCTCCTATCACACGCTTGGCAATCACAGGTGTGTCATCAGGCTTTGATGGAGAAAAAGCATGGATAATGGCACGTACAACCCAAGAAGTGGATAAAAAGCAATTACGTAAATATCTAAAGCTTAAGCCTTCTCCTGCCGACCTAGAATATTCTGTTTCTTCTAATGGATTCCGTATTGAGGGAGACTTCAAAGCAGGTTCTTCTGTTGCCCTTACTATCCGACAAGGCTTGCCAGGCCTATACGGAGGAACCCTCGAAAACGAATACACAGATAATATCCTGTTGGCCAATCTTGAGCCGAAACTCCGATTCTCTGAGAAGGTAGGAAACTACCTCATGAAAGGAGGATTGGAAAATGTACAGGTAGAAGCAGTCAATATCCGTGGAGCTGAAGTTGAGGTACATGAGGTATTCAAAAACAACCTCCTTTTCTTCTTATATGATAACTACCGTTACAGAGATTATTACTATGATGATTACTACCATGACTATGGTAACAATTATTATGTAAGCAACTTTGGAAAGAAACTATATGAAGAAGAAATCAAGTTCGAGAACCTCCAAAACCGTCGTGAGGCTGCAACCATCAACCTAAAACCAGCCTTGAAACAGCGTTTCAAAGGGATTTATGTCGTAAATGTTCGGTCAAAGGATGACTATTGGCGAAGAGATGCAAAGATTATCTCCATCTCGGATATTGCACTATTAGCTAAGCATTCACCCAACAACGAATTGATGGTGTTTGCCAACTCTATTAAAACGGCTAAGCCAATTGCAGGTGTTAAGATTAGCCTAATCTCTACCAACAACCAAACACTGGTTTCGGGTACTACAGATGAAGCAGGATACATCAAGTTCGCTGATATCGAAAAGGACGTAGACGGATACTCCCCTCGACTCATCACAGCCGAATATGTTGATGACTTCAACTATATTGACTTGAATGCAACCAATGTAGAAACTTCTCGCTACGATGTTTCAGGGAAGTATGTATCTGCAAGTACGTATGATACCTACGTCTACTCTGACCGCAACATCTATCGTCCTGGTGAGACGGCACACATCACAGGAATTGTTCGAGATGCTGATATCAACATCATTAAGGATGTTCCGCTTTCTATCAAGGTATTGAACCCAAGAGGAAAGACCTTAAACAAGTACCAGAAAACCCTCAATGCTGAAGGTTCTTTTGACCTATCTGTAAAGATTCCTCGCCAAGCGCAAACGGGTCAATATATCGCTGAGCTTTCCACAGGAGATGATGAATACATCACTTCCTATCGATTCAGCGTGGAAGAATTCATGCCTGATAAGATCAGGGTAAAAGTCAAGAAGGACAAAGAGATTGCTGATACAGGAGATGATATCAATGTCGATATTGAATCCGAGTATTTATTTGGTTCTCCTGCGGCAGGCCATAAGTACGAAATGGATGTTCGACTATATCATCGCTCTTATAGCAGCGAGAAATTCTCCCAATATGACTTTAGTAACCATTCAGTCAATGATTCCTATCTAGACAATGAGTTCTACGAAGGGAAATTAGATGATGATGGGAAGGCCGAACAAACATATGCAGTTCCATCCGATATTGAAGCGGGAGGATACCTCGATGGGCGCGCCTATGTAAGTGTATTCGACGTTACGGGTCGAACCGTCAATCGTACAACTAACTTCAAGATATTCCCTAAGAATTATTTTGTAGGGCTCAAAACAAAAGGCTATTACTACGGAACCAATAAAGATATCATCTTTGATATGGTTGCGGTCAATAAAAAGGATCAATTGATTAAGAATTTCCCTGCGGAAATTGAATTGATTCGATATGAGTGGCAAACGGTCTTGAAGAAGAACAATAATGGTAAATATACCTACCAATCTGAGCGTAAGCCTATTAAGGAATGGCGCAAAAAGGTAACCCTTAAGAGCGGTAAGATTCCATTTAAGTTTAGAACAGAGAAGTCTGGTTCTCATGAACTCCGTGTATATAAGAAGGGAAGTGAAGACTATGTCAAAACAACCTTCTACTCTTACTCTTGGGGAAGTGCAACGTCTTCATCTTTCGAAATCAATAAAGAAGGACAAGTTGATATCATCTTAGATAAAGATGAGTATCAGCCTGGAGACCGTGCAAAGGTACTTTTTGTAACGCCATTTACAGGCCGAATGCTCGTAACAGTAGAAAGAGAAAAGGTTATAGAGCACTTCTATGTAGATGTAGAGAAGAATTCAACAGAGTTGTACCTCAAAGTGCGAGATGAGCACTTACCGAATGCCTATATCTCCGCGACTCTCTTCAGACCACACAAACAAGATGACAATATCCCATTCCTTGTAGGGCATGGATACGCCAACCTGAAGGTTGAGAAGAGTTCGAATAAGCTTCCTGTTACCATTAAGGCTCCTGAGCGTGTACGTCCTCGCACCAAGCAAACCATTACTGTCAAGGCTGCTCCTGAGAAGGACATCTATGTGACCCTCGCAGCAGTAGATGAAGGGGTATTGCAAATCAAAAACTTCCAAACGCCTGATCCATATAAGTATATGTATGGCAAGCGGAAACTCATCGTAGAAAGCCACGATATGTATAAATTACTGCTTCCAGAGGTGAAAGGCGGATTGATGTCAGCCCCTCCAGGTGGAGACGAATCAGGAAGTAAGCGATTGAATCCTATGCAGGCAGACCGAATCAAGCCGCTTGCAAAGTGGAGTGGAATTCGACGTACCAATAGCCGAGGCGAGGTTACCATCCCAATCGAAATCCCTCAATATAATGGAGAGGTGCGGTTGATGGCTGTAGCCTACCAAGGAAAGCGGTTCGGATCAGCCGAAAAACCGATGAAGGTATCTACAGATGTTGTGATTCTACCTTCTGTACCGCGCTTCTTATCTATAGGGGACTCCTTGGAGATTCCTGTGACCGTCATGAATACGACGAAAAAGTCGGGCACAGTGAAGGTACAAATGACGGTAGAAGGCCCCTTGAAGGTGACTTCCACAAAAACCAAGACGGTTAGCCTAAAAGCGAGTGGATCAGGTAAAGCAACTTTCGCATTGGAGACAAAAGATGCCGTAGGGGTTGGAAAAATCACCTTCACAACCACGGGTATGGACGAAGTAAAAGAGGAAATAGACATTTCTGTAAGACCTATCTCTCCATTGATTGTAGATTCAAATGGAGGTTCAATCAAGGCAGGGAAGTCACTTACGCTGGATATGCCAAAAGGATTCCTTCCTGGTACACAGAATACTTCGCTTACCATTAGTCGATTCCCAGCCGTACAATTTGCAGATCAATTGAAGTACCTCGTAGGATATCCACATGGATGCTTGGAGCAAACAACCTCTAAACTCTTCCCTCAATTGTACTTCAATGAGTTGGCAGCCTTGGTTGCACCAGATATGTATAAAGGTGGTAATCCTGTTTACTTCGTGAAAGAAGGAATTCAGAAACTACAAGGGATGTTACGCTATGATGGTTCCTATAGCTATTGGCCAGGCGGAAGCTATACCAATCTATGGGGTTCAGTCTACGCTACACACTTCCTAGTAGAAGCCAAGAAGGGCGGATTTGAAGTGGATGAGAAGCAATTGAACAAAGCCCTGAATCATTTGGTCAAGTCGGCTAAGAACAAAGTTACCTATGACCATATAACTTATTCGTCGAGCAACCAGAAGACCATCACGAAGAAGGCACGAAAGGAAACCATCTATGCCCTATATGTCTTGGCATTGGCAGGCAAAGAAGACCTCTCGTTGATGAACTACTACCGTGCTCGTCCGCACCTCTTGACCCAAGATACGCGGTACTTGCTGGCAGGCTCCTTTGCACAAGCAGAGAATTGGAGTGCATACAATGAGCTATTGCCGAATAGCTTCTCTGAAGCAAAAGCTAAACGAACATCTGGTGGCAGCTTCGATTCAGATATTAGAGCAAATGCGATCATGCTGAATGTACTCCTCGATGTTGATCCGACGAATAAGCAAATCCCTGTCATCATCAATCACCTATCGAAGAAGAAACGCTTCTTCTATTCGACTCAGGAGAGAGCATGGGCGTTCCTCGGACTCGGAAAGGCAGCCAAGCAAAGAGGCAAATCAGAGGTGAAGATTGATGTGGTAGTAGATGGCAAAACCATTAAGAAGATTACAGAGCCCAATTATACCTTTAGTTCGAAAGAACTCAATGGTAAGAAAGTAGTCCTCAAAGCCACAGGAACAGGTACCACTTACTACTTCTGGAATACTGAAGGAATTAAGATCCGAGGGGTAGCCAAAGAAGAGGATCAAGGCATACAAGTCCGACGTACATACTACGACCGAAATGGAACGGCCATTACCAGCAATCGATTCAAGCAAGGGGATTTGATTGTGTGTAAGGTCTCCTTAACGGCCTCTCAACAGTCGGTACAAAACATTGCGATTTCAGATCTTGTACCTTCGGGCTTTGAGATTGAGAATCCACGCTTGACGCGTTCCGCTGATTTAGCTTGGGTAAGCAAAACAAAGAATAAGTTCCGTCCTGATTACTTAGATGTTCGAGACGACCGACTCATTCTCTTTACTTCTGCCACCAGTGGTACCTCCAAATCTTACTACTATCTACTACGAGTAGTAAATACAGGTAAGTTCCAGCTTCCTGCCATTGGTGCTGATGCGATGTACGATCCGAATTATCGTTCCTATAATGGTGGCGGCACAGTAGCTGTCGCGCCTCTATAGGCACTCTAATTCGTTCAACGATATAACAAAGGCCGAATCCCGCTGGGATTCGGCCTTTTTGCTTTTCTACTCCAAACAACCCAAGTATAGCAAGCATATCTATGACTTTGTGATCGATAGAGTTTGACAATTTATGTACCCTATTGAAATACATAGATTGAGATCTCATTTGGTTTATTTCTCCTGTCAGATAACAATTTAGGGGAACTACCCCTAGTTTTTGGAGTGTAACCTTCGTGAATCACGTAATTATTTCATCTTGCATAACAAGAATGCCACCCAAGAATAGGCCTCATAGAGAATGGCTAACCCCAAAGGGCAATATAGAGCGGAAACTAGGGATTTGAAATTAGCATACGACTCCCCCACTCCTGCCCCTATAGTTTATTATGGGGCATAGAAAAAGGGTAGATACTCCCTAGAGCATCTACCCAAAACCAAACAAATTTCAATACTACCGAAACTTATTCCTTCATAAGTTTCAATACTACTCTCTCTGTATCTTCAGCCAAAATGCTCACGAAATACATACCCGCCTTCAAGTTCTCTGTTGAAAGCGTAATCGTATGATTTCCTGCCGCATATGGATTCTCAATTCGCATCACTTCTTGACCTACTGCATTCATTACCTGAATAGAAAGCGTAGTAAACTCCTTCAATTCAAGGTCAAATGAAGCAGATGCGTTCGTTGGATTCGGATATAGGTCTCCAACATTGCTAAAGTAGATCGATTCGTCTAGGTCAATTCCTGTGATAAAGGTGCTATGTACCTCAATCAATACATCATCAATGGTTGGTGTATTTGGCCCAATTGTAACGATTTCAGGAATTGTCTGCTTGTTCATCACCTCTGTATAGATTTGGTAGGTACCATACGCAAGATTCGGGAAGCTCCAATCTCCATTGATATCACTATAGGTATACGCAATTGGATTATTACTCATATCCAATAGAATAATCTCGATATGATGCAATGGATCCCCTGTCTTATTTGCCCCAGTCAATACACTACCTCCAATAAAGCCTGGTCCTCCAGGGTTATTGCCTGCAATCATATTGATATCGACATTGTAGCGATCGCTGAACAATGCTACATAGTTCGCATTCGACCAGAACATATCATCTCCATAATAGGTAGGAACAAAGTTCCAATATACCGCAGAACTCGGATTCAATGCCGCCTTAGTCGTATAAGAACCAGAAGGAACGCCTGTAAACATATAGAAGCCCGTATCTCCTGCTGCCATAGAAACAGTCATAGAGTCAATGGCTGTCAAAGTCAGCGCAATTTGATCTAGGACAATGAGATAAACCGTATACTCATCTGCTGGTCCATTACCAACAGGCGAATTAGAGGCGAATACCATTCCACCGATATTGTATAGGCCTGATGGATTCGGTACATATACTGCCCCACAATAGGTATCCGTACAACCATTGGCATCCGTAATGGTCAAGCATGCCCAATAGTTACCTGATTGTCCGTATACATGGGTCACCGTTTGACCTGTACCCGTATTACCATCACCGAAATCCCAATCCCAGGTCACAGCATTCGTCGTTGCCGAACCCACAAATACCGCTGTACCTGTGCTATCCGTTGAAACGGTAAAGCTTGCTTGGCAATTGCCTCCCATCCCTTGAACAACCAACATAAATACAAGCGTATCCGAACAACCCGTTAGGTTGTCAGTGATAAGTAGGCTTACATAATACGTACCTGGACTTGTGTATACATGGTAAGGATGCGTCTGAGTAGACGTATTGCCATCTCCAAAGTCCCAATAAGAGTTCGTGAAATTACCCGTAGAAGTATTGGTAAAGAAGTAAGGATATCCCATGACAACCGCCGTATCAGGCGTTGCCGTAAAGTTCGCCGCACAGTTTCCACCTGTATTACATTGCACAGTCAAAGTAACCAGCATGGTATCTGCACAAACCGTTGTGGAGTTTCCTGCAATCAACATGACTGTATATACCCCTGAAGCCGCATAGGTATGGGTTGGATTCTGAAGCAGCGAAGTTGTACCATCACCAAAGTCCCAATACCAAGAATTCACTCCTGTAGATTGGTCAAAGAAGCCAAATGTACAAGGGTTTGTAGGCGTATTAGACACACTAAAGTCCGCTTGGCAGTTGGTTCCTCCACCGCTACCTATTACAAGTGTCACTGTAGCCGAATCCCAACAAACCCACCCTGGTTGCCCATCATCAATAAGGAGCAATACTGTGTATGTACCTGGATTAGCGTATGTATGCACAGGATTCTGTTGAGTAGACGTATTGCCATCCCCAAAATCCCACATGATATTCGTTTGAACCCCAGCCGATTGATTAATGAACTGGTATGTATAAGGAGGTCCAGCCGTTGTATCGAGATAGTAAGTAAAATCAGCGAAAGAGCAGATAGTCACAGAGTCACATGTCTGACCTGTACATCCGTTCGCATCCACCGTTGTAAGACATACAATATATGTACCTAGCGAACCATACGTATGATTCACATATTGACCTGAACCACCTGTGCCGTCTCCAAAGCTCCATGTCCAACTCACGATATTTCCTCCTGTGGAAGGCGGTTGCCCACTTCCATAAATGCCCATTCCAACTGCTCCCACATTCAAAGTTGGGTTACAGTTTCCACCGCCACCGCCTATAGTCACCACTACGACATCACACAGGGTATCATTGCACGACAAATTCGCATCCCATATCGTCAAACAAACCGTATATACACCACTCTGTGCATAGGTATGTGTAGGAGAATAAGCCGAAGATGTATTGCCATCTCCAAAATCCCAATGCACAGACACATTACTTGAAACGGTAGATGTATTGGTAAACGAAACAGAACCTCCAGGGTTTACACTAGAGGTAAAGCTTGCAGAACAACTACTTCCACCTAATATGTTGATTGCAACACAAGAAGTATCTGAACAACCACTATTATCCGTAATGACGAGGCAAGCTGTATAAGTGCCAGGACTATTGTACGTATGAATAGGATTCTGTTGAGTAGATGTATTTCCATCCCCAAAATCCCAAAGATACGTTAGAGGATTCGAGCCAGTTGAATTATCGGAGAAAGACACGATATTCCCCGTGAATGAAATCGAATGCGAGAAACTAACATTACAACTGCTGGAAGTCTGGCAGCCCGTTAACGCAAAGTTCTGCAACACATTCGTCACAGACATCAAAGTAACAGCAGCAGTTTGCATCGATCCATTACAGTCAGGAGTCGATACATACATGATCTGAGGGATATTCACATAGTTTGTTAAGGTATCACAATACCAACCATTAGCAGTGGTATAGAGCGTAACTGAGTAGACAAATCCTGTAGAAGAATCAGAAACAATGGTTACAGGATGATTTGCGATAGGCTGGCCTGTGGTAGCATCTGAAACAATTCCACAGATTGTTCCAATGTTTTGAGAGAGCCCAAAGTAAGGTAAAAAGAATAAGAGAACGTAGAATACAAAAGATCTTTTTGTCATAGCAATTGGTATATATTGAGCGTAAATAGGCGAATCATACAGGAGCTTTCCTGCACGTTACCAAACATACAACCAACTTAGCAAGTAGACAAAGGTTTTTATTTGGTTTATCCTGTAGCAAATAAAGGCCATTCAATCCTTAGTCACTCATTATCAATGGATTGATGGAAATATAACTTACGCATCCAACTCATAGTAAAAACACAAAAAAGGCCGACAGTCCTCTCTAAACTGTCGGCCTACATAAAATACCTATAATTGCTACATTACTGCTTAACTAGCTTTAATACGACTCTTTCTTCATTGTCTGCGACTATGCTAATGAAATACATTCCTACATCAAGGGCTTCCGTATCCAAATCAATGGTATGGTTACCTGAGCCATAATCTGCTTCTTGATGCAATACTTCTTGTCCGACTGTATTCAGAACCTGAATCTTCAAGTGAGTGAAGTCTTTCAATTCGAGGTCGAAGGAAGCGGAAGCAGCTGTTGGATTCGGATAGAGATCGCTTACTGAGTTGAAGTATAGCGAAGACTCTACATCCACTCCTGTAATCACTGTGCTATGTACCTCAATTTGTACATCGTCAATGGTTGGCGTAGCTGCACTGATAGTTACGATTTCAGGAATTGTCTGCTTGTTCATCACCTCTGTATATACCTTATACGTTCCATATGCAAGGTTCGGGAATTCGAATCCTCCATCTATATCGCTATATGTGTATGTAATAGGGTTGTCATTCATATCTAGGAGAATGATTTCGATATCATGCAATGGATCTCCTTCTGTCTTGTTTGCTCCAGCTAATACACTACCTCCAATGAATCCAGGCCCACCAGGGTTATTGCCTTGTACGAGATAGATGTCTACATCATAACGATCATTAAACAAAGCTACATAATTGGCATTCGACCAGAACAACTCATCTTCATAGTATGTTGGGATATGCGATGCGTATCCAGTAGCAGCAGGATTCAAGGCTGCCTTAACGGTGTACGAACCAGAAGGAACGCCTGTAAAGAGATAGAAACCAGAATCCAATATCGTTACAGTTTGGGAATCAACAGCTGTAAGCGTCAAAGTTGCTTGATCCAATTCTACTAGGTAGACCATATAATCATCCGCAGGCATTGGGCCACCTGGGCCAACAGGATAGTAAACGGTTCCACCAATATTGTACAATCCATTTGGATTAGGAATGTATACAGCTCCACAGTAAGTATCAGAACATCCAAGAGAATCCGTAATCGTTACACATGCCCAATAGTTACCTGATTGTGGGTATGTATGCGAAATATTCATCCCTGAACCTGTAGCTCCATCACCAAAATCCCATATAGCACTCATGATTCCTGCGTTTCCTGAGAAACTTGCCACAAAGTTGGCTACCCCATTAGAATCCACTTGTACCGTGAAGTTAGCCGAACAGTTAGGCATATTTGGAATCGTAATAATCAAGGCAGCAGAATCTGAACAACCCGTAAGAGGATCAGAAATGGTCAAGGTCACTACATATACGCCAGGTCCACTGAACGTATGTACAGGATCCATCTGTGTTGAGGTCGTACCATCTCCGAAATCCCAATGAGACTGAGTGAAGGCTCCTGTTGATACATTGTAGAATTGGAAATCCAAACCTGTACCTCCTACGAAGAACAAGATTTCAGCATCACATGGTCCTTGATTGCCCACTGTAACAGAATAAGTGATTATATCATAACACTGAGAAAGATTGTTAAATACGGACAGAGTAACCGTATACGTACCAGAAAAAGCATATATATGATAAGGATTTAGCTGAGTAGACGTATTTCCATCGCCAAAATCCCACACCACATCTGTAAAGTTACCTGTTGATGTATTGGAGAAGAAGACACCTAGGCCTAGAGTATCAGGAATCGCAACAAAATCAGCTTGGCAATTCGTACCTGATCCACTGACTACCACAGGAATAGAAATCACATCAAAGCATTGCGATAAAGAATCAAAAATCGTGAGGGTTACCGTATATGTTCCTGGCATGGCATATACATGATGCGCATCGAATTGCGTAGAACTATTGCCATCGCCAAAGTCCCAGATGACACTCGTAAAGTTTCCTGTTGAAGTGTTCAGGAAGAAGATACTATTAGGCAATGTGTCAGGAATCGCAATAAAATCAGCCACACAGGCTCCTCCCGTATTACAATGTACCGTTACAGATTGAGTCGTTGTATCAGAGCATCCTGTAACCGAACTATTCGTGACTAAGGTAACCGTATACGTACCCGATACTGTATAGATATGCGAAGGATTTTGTTGTGTAGAGCTATTACCGTCTCCAAAATCCCAGTACCAACTATCAGGACTGCCCGAAGATTGGTCGTGGAAATCAAGGGCACAAGGATTGCTGATTGGGCAAGTAAAGCTAAAACTGGCTTGGCAATTGGAGGATGGATTACATCCCGTCAGAGCGAAATCTACCACGAGCGGTAAGGTAGGCGTTATCAAAACAGTCTCAACCAAGAAAGCCCCATTACAATCCATTGTCCCTACATACATCGTATCAGGAATCGCAGGGAGGTTGTAGATTTGGTCTTCGTAGAATCCTTGTGCATCAGTTGTAACGAGGTTAAAGTATCCGCCCATAGAATTCGAATCGGCAAATACAAACATTTGGTGACCAGGAATAGGTTGTCCAGTTGAGGCATCGGTCACAGTACCTGTGATCCATACAAGTGGTTGGGCTAGGCCTATAAAAGGCGCAATAAGAAGGAATAACAAGAAGGTGAAGTGAGAAGCTATGATTCTTTTCATAAGGATGAGTAGTTTTTATTTAATATGTCACCTAATAATTTTCTGATCTAGTGATTAGATTATGGATATAAACTTAGATCAATAGCCTTAGGAGGCAAAAGGTTTCTATTTCATTTATCCTCCTTACAATTACAATAAAAACATCCTATGTATTTATTAATCAATAGTTTAATAAAAAATATTATTACGTATCCAACGTACAACAAAAAATATATCTAAAAAAAATCACTTGCATTTCCCAACCTTTCCCCAAGAAACCTAGTGTATAGAGAATTGTATCATTAGACTAAAGGGATATGACAAAATTGGGATAGATTAGCATTCCTGTACAATAGCAGGCAAGAATCATTTAGAAGGCTCTTGTTTATTGCCTACTTTGCACATCCCATAATCCAATTATTCCTATGGACTTATTGCCTTCTCTACATAGCTCTTGTGCAAGCCTCATATCAAGCTTCTCGCTTATCCCCCAAGACCGACAAGCGCGTCTAAGCCAACTATCCCATTATATCGTCCAGAAACTGAAGGCAGGTTCTAGTGCCAGCCTAATCGTCATTTGCACCCATAACTCACGCAGGAGCCATATGGCGCAATTGTGGCTAGCAGTAGCGGCTCACCACTATGGCCTCTCCCCTATCCACACCTATTCAGGCGGCACAGAAGCCACCGCCTTCAATCCCCGTGCTGTCAAAGCAATGCAGGAAATCGGATTTCAGATACACACAAAAGCCTCAACGGATAATAATCCCCTCTACCTCATTCGCTGGACAAAAGGCATGCAAGCCTATCAAGCATTCTCCAAACCCTATTACGCCTCACCAAATCCCGACTCACACTTCGCAGCCATAATGGTATGCACCCAAGCAGACGAAACTTGCCCCCTCGTTCAAGGCTGCGACTTCCGCATCTCCCTCCCCTATAACGACCCCAAAGCCTTTGATCACACCCAACAGGAATCAGCCAAGTATACCGAACGGTGTCTACAGATAGGCAGAGAGATGTTGTTTGTCATGGCAATGGCTCAAAAGCAATTGGCGTAAAGGTCTATCCCTACCTAGTGATACGATCATCCCTTGCCTATCGATCGATCTGTAGGCAATCTTGATTCACTAGCCCCCTGATTTATCTGGGGGTCTTATCAACGTACTGGCTACCAACAACTTGTGCATATCATTATTTATCATAGCGTAGGCCTGCCATTGCGTATCAAAGAAATAGACATGACGTACCATTGCGTACCCCCAGATAAATCAGGGGGCTAGTAAATCATTTTTGGGGATAGGAGGAGATAAGACGGTTGATATATGGGATTAGTACACATCACCTCATTCAGAATTCTTACCTAAATACTTGCCTAACCAAGAATATTCATATTTTTATATATGTTTTATGATACATCATCTTATATCCCCTTCCGATGACACACACAGTAGTTCACAACTCACTAGAGTTCCGTCAGAAACCAGCTTTTCATAAACCGTATGTAATGGCATTTTACCCCTATGGAAGTAAGCCCAATTGGAATACATTCGATCATGATATGTCCAAGTTCGAAAGCTCAATAAAGAATATACTTAAGGGTTCTTCGGCGACTTTTGAGAAAGTCCGTGCGATGATACATAACCGAATCTATATGCCCTACGCTACAACCCCTTTGAATCAGCCAGCAGAAGGGGAGGAAAATGCACTTCTACACCTCTTTTTATACCATCCTAAACTTCAGACTCGTAGCAAGTATTTGCTTGTAACAATAAAAGGAAGCTTTGAATTGGAAAAGGTCATGCCTGATACTTTTGTGAACGGAGGGGCTGGCTCTAGAACAGAGTTTGTTAATGGGATGATACGAACCCTCTTTCCTGACGATTTTTTGTAAGTGCACAATTGCTTGCTTATATGTTATATTCATAGCCCCATAGGAATTGCCCGAAAGTCCCAAAATCGTCGATTCCAGCTCATAGTGGGGGGTTACAATCCCATAGTGGCTAGTTGCATCTCTATAGTGATGGGTTGCATTTCTATAGTGGCGGGTTACATTCATATAGTGGAAGGTTGTTGGTATATAGTGATAGTCATGTGGCTTGTAGTGAATCTATTGTAGGCTGTAGTGAAAGCCGATACGCTTGTAGGGGACGTATTACCCACTCTAGTGAAACTATTATGGGGTATAGGGAAAGGGTTTCGGCTTGTAGTCACGAAATTGCATAAAAAAGTGAAACTTTTGCCGCTTTTAGAGGCTCTTTGTAAGCACTTAGTTATCAGGCGTTTAAATTGCACTACTTTCACTATAGAGATGCAACCCATCACTATAGAAATGTAACTAGCCACTATAGAAATGCAACCCATCACTATGGGAGTGCAACTAGCCACTATAGAAATGCAACCCATCACTATGGGAGTGCAACTAGCCACTATAGAAATGCAGCCTTCCACTATACGTTGCAAGGGTTTCACTATAACATGCGCGAAATCGCCTACAAACGTATCGGCTTTCACTATAGTCCGCACTAGATTCACTATATATGTATTGACTTTCACTATATGCTGCATGAGACTCCCTACAGGCGGATCGACTTTCACTATGGCTTGCCACACTTTCACTATAAGCTGCCTGAAATTCACTATAGGGTGCAGGCGTTTCACTAGGATCTGCTGGGGATTCACTATAGGCATTTTGGGTTCCCCTAGGCAGAAGTATTGCTCTGATAAACCAAGAGACAAAAGAGAAGGCCTACCCCCTATTAAAGAGGTAGGCCAATACCAATTTGTTTGCTCTACTTTATTTATACCATATAGTTATGCTTATTCGACGATAACGCGTACGGCTTCAGAGGTCTTGTCGGTTTGTACGCGAAGTACATATACCCCTCTTGCAAGGTCTTTGAGCGATACTTGCATTTTCACCATACTCATATCGGGTTGGATGGTCTTGTTCCAAATGAGTTTGCCTTGGACATCCAACAGGCTCACAATCATGGCAGATGGATCGGTAGTGGTGGCCTCTAGGGTAACATGGTCTTGTGCAGGGTTGGGATAGACGATGAGGTCTGTTTGGAGCCCTACATCAGGAATGCGCAATTCGACTATGTTACTGTAAGAGAAGGCTCCATCGACATCTACTTGCTTGATTCGATAGAATACACGACGAATGTTGAAGGTGGCAACGGCAGGATCGACGAATCCATAGGTTCGGATACTGGTGCTATTGCCAGCTGCTGCTACAGACGGGCTCAAGATTTCAAATAGGCTGCCATCCAATGAACGTTCTACAATGAACTTATCGCTATTGGATTCGCTACCTGTAGACCATTCGAGTTCGGCATCATTGCCTACGAGTTCGGCCGTGAAGGAGAGCCATTCAACTGGGAAGGTATTCGGATCTGGATATATGGTGATGTATACGGTCGCGGTTGCGCAAAGGCTAGGCGAACCATCATCGCAAATCTGATAGACGAATTGATCATTGCCTACAAAGCCAGGATTTGGCGTATAGGTATAGGTTCCGTCTGGATTCACGCTCACCGAACCATTCGTTGTATTGCTTACGAGGGTCGTATTGAAGGTAATATTATCCCCATTTGGATCGCTGTCATTTGGCAGGGTTGTGCCCGATACAGGCTGATCAATCTGGGTGAAGCTCGCATCGTCTCCCGCAAATGGTGGGTCATTCGCTGGCCCATTCTCATCTGGCATGATGTGAATCACCACATCGGCCGTATCACAAAGAGAGGGCGTACCATCGTCGCAGATTACATAGGTGAAGGTATCCGTTCCGACGAAGCCTGGACTTGGTGTATAGGTATAGGTTCCATCAGGATTAAGGGTCACCAATCCGAAGGTTGGATCTACGACTGGAGTCGTATTCACTTGGATATTGTCACCATCTGGATCACCATCATTCGTCAATACCGTTCCTCCTACTGGCGTATTCTGCAAGGTCATATTTGCATCATCATTCGCAATTGGCGGATCATTCGATGGCACATTGTCGCGAATCTCAATAATAACGGTTGCCGTATCACACAACGGGCCTGGGGTTCCATCATCACAAACTACATATTGGAACTGATCTGTACCGATAAAGCCAGGATCGGGCGTATAGGTATAGGTTCCATTGGCGTTAAGCGTTACTGAACCATTGCTTGGATTACTCACTGGCGTGGTATTCACCGTGAGGTTATCCCCTACATTTGGATCGCTATCATTGGTCAAGACATCACCGCTGACAGGCAATCCTATCAAGGTGCTATTGATATCATTAATGGCCAATGGTGGGTCATTGATTGGGTAGACCGTGAGGTATACCGTAGCCGTATCACAAAGCACAGGGCTACCATCATCACAAACTACGTATGTGAATTGATCTGGACCCGAGTAACCTGGATCTGGTGTATAGGTATAGGTTCCGTCAGGGTTGATGGTTACCGAACCATTCGTTGGAGTCGTTACAGGTGTGGTATTTACCGTGAGGTTGTCACCGTTTGGATCCGTATCATTGGCCAATAGGTCGCCATTGATTGGGGTATCTTGGAGGCTTGTGCCTGCATCGTCTCCTGCAATTGGCGGATCATTCGCTGGGCCGTTTGGATCTGGAGTAACGGAGATGGTTACTGTGGCAGTATCACAAAGGCTAGGCGTACCATCATCGCAAATTACATAGTCAAATGTATCGTCTCCCTCAAAGCCTGGATCAGGCGTATAGGTGAAGGTTCCGTCTGGGTTGATTGTAACTGTACCATTCGTCGGATCAACCACTGGGGTCGTATTGACAATCAGGCTATCGCCATTTGGATCGCCATCATTTGAGAGGAGGTCACCCGTAACGGGATTGTTCGTCTGGGTACCTGTGACATCGTCATTGGCGATTGGCGGATCGTTATTCAAGGAGTTCTCACGAATCTCGATGGTAACCGTGGCCGTATCACACAATGGACCTGGAGTACCATCGTCACAGACTACATATTGGAATTGGTCTGTACCTACAAAGCTTGGATCTGGAGTGTAGGTATAGGTTCCATTTGCGTTAAGCGTCACCGAACCATTGCTTGGATTACTCACTGGAGTGGTATTCACCGTAAGGTTGTCCCCTAGATTTGGATCGCTATCATTGGTCAAGACATCGCCGCTTACAGGCGTATTCACCAAGGTATTGTTGATGTCATTGACCGCTACTGGAGGATCATTGGTTGGGTAAACCGTGAGGTACACCGTGGCTGTATCACAAAGAATTGGGCTACCATCGTCACAGATTACGTATGTGAATTGATCTGGACCTGTATAGCTTGGATCGGGTGTATAGGTGAAGGTTCCATCGGGATTGATGGTTACCGAACCATTCGTTGGAGTCGTTACAGGCGTGGTATTGACCGTGAGATTGTCCCCATTTGGATCTGTATCATTGGCCAATAGGTCGCCATTGATTGGCTCATCTTCAAGGCCTGTACCTGCATCGTCTCCTGCAATTGGCGGATCATTCGCTGGGCCGTTTGGATCTGGAGTAACGGAGATGGTTACTGTGGCAGTATCACAAAGGCTAGGCGTGCCATCATCG
>Ga0163111_10000925_pt1 | contig 17737 bp, 23 predicted proteins | sample CRUFie1St18metaG_FD_109645 | JGI IMG/M metagenome (GOLD analysis project Ga0163111, IMG submission 109645) | Marine microbial communities from the Costa Rica Dome - CRUD Field 142mm St18 metaG | ecosystem: Environmental > Aquatic > Marine > Oceanic > Photic zone | place: Costa Rica: the Eastern...
AATATTAATGTATCAATTTTATAAAAATATTATAATATTAAAATTAATTAATTTCTGTACTAATAGTATAATGGTCGATAAAAAACCGATAACCTGGATTGAGTTTGTAAAGATTAAGAAAGGGCAAAATAAAAGTAAGCATCTGAAAGAAGTCTTAAAAATGGCGGGCTCGGAATGGAAAAAAGTTAAAGCTGGTACGCATAGTGAGTATACCCAAGGTAAATGTGCCCCCAGAACTCGGAAAAAACATACTACCAGTAAAAAGAAGAAGGGTAAGAAAGGTTCTGCTCACGACGAAGCAGATGATGCGTCGCATTCTACACGAAAAACCCACAAATGTAAAAAATGCAAATGTTGTGCGAATTTAAGACACGAGATTAAAATTTTAAAAGAAAGATTGAGCGAATTAGAATAAGTACTCTATGAAATATCTAGGCATAAATCATGAAAACTGGTTATATCATCATTCGTATAAAATATATTCTTGAATAATCGATGTGTATCGTGATAACTTAATCGTAATTCAGGGTTTGGTGCACAATTAACCAGCAAAATTTGTGAAAATAGAATAAACATTTTATTATAATGATGTCCTTTGTTGAAACTTTTATTTAACATCTCAATAAACATTATACTAATTGCATAATTATCCCAAGTAGTATGATACTTTAATAATTTGGAAACTAATGTTTCGGGTGGGATGCCTACGTATTTTTTGACTTGCGTCAAACACGCTATTTTAAATCTTTCCGCAAATATAGGTGAAAAAAAATCTATAAATGCCGCACTTGAGTATTGGGTAGCAATCAGTATGGCATCATCTTCTACTAAAGCGGTTTTTTTTATATTACTTAGATAATTCAAGACATGAACTTCTAATGGCCAACTATAATAGGACGGATTAAACGTATAAAAATAGTTTTTCATATTTTTTCTGACCTCTTTCATAGGTAATGAAATGCCAAAATCAATTATAAAGGTCCTTCCACTTTTATCATCAACTACTATATTTTGGTGTTTTAAATCAAAATGTACAATATTGTGTCGTAATAACTGATGAACACTATACGTTAATTCAGCAAACATATCAAACATTTGCGAAATTTTTTTTTTTTTTAACCATAAAGAATTTGCGGCAGAAAGTACTGCAGTTTCTGCTATATTTTCAATAAATTTCATATTCATTACTATAAAATTGGTTTTTGTGGTTTTTTTTATTACATTGCATTCTTTTTTTAGGGATTTATCCAGTAAGCTTAAATCTAATGCACAGCCTGATGTTATTGGTATAAAATACCGATCATAATTTTCTATTTCTGATACCATTTTCCCAATTTTTATTTCATTTTGCGCATTAAAATTGTTTATTTGTAATTTAGAGACTGAATCTTTATCATTAGAAGATTTACCGGAACATTGTATACCGGGATAATAAATACAACCATACGCTCCTTCACTTAATAATATACTCATATATTGATTATATATTAATAATATAAATAAAAAATTATGACTATTACTAATATTAGTAGTTAAAATATGATATATATTGGACCATTAATTACTGAACAAAATCATTATCTATTTATGTGTTATTATAAAATAACGATTCTTATATGTTTTTTTTATTTTATTTGCCATTTCATCACCAGTAATAGCATGTGATTTAATAATATGGCGTATTTCTTGAGAAAGTAGCTCAGTATATGATTCACAAAAATGATTGTACCCAACCGCTGGTGTGTAGTCATTAGCAAAGATGTTATTTTTAATATGCGTATCCATGCTAGTTAATATCTCATTTGAAATAGGGATGTATTTCCGTCGTTTAGAAGGTACTACTTTTTCGAATTTTTTGTTTCGAAAATAATATCTCCCTGCTTTATACATTTTTTCGTCAATATTTTTATGATATCCTAGTTCTCGTAATCGCCTTGCCTCTTGTTGAAGCATGTGTGAGTTTTCATCTAGCCATTTCTCCCAATTTTCCCGATAATCTTTTCGCGTATCAAACTGATGGATCTTTGCGAAACTATGAATTTTGTCCATAACTTCATTTGAAAACTTAAATCTAAAAATATTCTGCGGAGGAATGAACGATTCCTCGCTCTGTACCGGAGTTTCCACACCATCGCTCCGAGCATTATCTGCAAAAGTATGGATTGTTTCTGTAGTTTGCATTTAGGTAGTATAATTACCACAATATTTGTTTCAATTTTATAAGTTTTTCACGTATAAATATAAACATGAATGCCATCTTTTCGCAAACATTTTATGATAGTCATGCACAAAAGTATCAAAATATATATGTTATAGATGAAAAACCCAGCGGACCTTTAGAAAACATTGTTAAAAAAATACAAAGTCCAAAATTATCGCAGTTTAAAACTAATGATTCTTGTTCCAAATCTTGTGTGTATGCTATTTATAATCCACATAATCCACAAGAATTATTATGCCTGGAAGATATAAGTATTTTATTTAATTTTTTACTTTCAAACAATTACACGATAGAGACATTATTAACACACATGATGAATCAATCCAAAGTAGAATTCAAAAAAAATTTTGTGTGTTTTATTAAATATACTGCTATGTAATTTTACCAATATGTAATTTTACACTTATCATTAATGATACGAAAATCTAAAAAAAATAAAATAAGAATATTTATTAGATAATGAAACATACCTTAGCGTTGCATCATTTAACAGAAAACATGGATAATAATTCGGACAATACACATTCTCATGATGAGAAAAAAACAATTAAAGTTCTGGTCGTGATTGGGAATACTGGAACTACCACCAAAAGGTTGGAGAACAGCGATGGTACACCAAGTTTCAGCGGTTTCCCCTGGGATTTATGGAAAAAAATAGAAGAAAAAATAAAAGACAAATATAATTTTGAGTACTATTACTCCGATAAAACTGGTGATGGCTCTACCAATTACAATAAGTTTTGTGAATTAGTTAACAAAGGTAAATATGATATCTGTTTAGGAACATTTCACCAAACAGATTTTAGAGAAAAATTAATTAACTATACGACACCAATAAATATTGATTTTACCACTATTATTCATTATCCACAAACAACATTATTAGGGAGTATACAAAATATCTTATTACCTATTTCTAAATTAATTGTGGCATTACTTATCTTAGGCATCATCTTTGGTATAGTATTATCCTTTATTGATAAAAAAAGGTTTAGTAGAACGAGAACGAGAAAAGATTATATATTACGGGTTATATTAACCACAGTAGCCTCTATGTTTGGCGAAATGGGTTTTTTAACAGAAAATTCGTCCGTCTCCCTCCGCGGCATGGTTAGTGTGGTATGTATACTGATTGTAGCGTTTATACTTATAACATTTGTACAAGCCAAAATATTAAAAAGTTTATTAACCGAAGATTCGGGAAAAATTACCTATAACAATATAAGTAAAAAAAAACTAATAGGTTTTAAAGGTTATGCCTCGGTCGAAAAATTAAAAAGATATAATAATAATATTAAATTGTTTGACTTTAAAAAAGATAAAAAAGAAAAAAAACAAAAAAAAGAGCATGAAATGGACGATTCTGAAAAGCTTTTAAACATTTATATGAAGAATAGTGACAAATATGATGGTGTTTTATTGTCTTATTGTAGAACTAATCCATATTTGAAAAAATACCCCAACTTAATAGCTTCTAATTTTGGTAATGAGCCGTGTGCATATGTTGTTAATTTCAAGAACACCGCCTTTTTAAAAGATGTTAATAATAGCATTATGATTATGAAAAAAAATTTAGAATTAAAAAGAATTTGCAAAAGTTATTATATGGTAGAAGATGATTCTTCTGTCTGCAGTTTAACTTAAACTTTCTTATAAAATTGATTAAATGTATATGATATACTATAATATATATCATATGCCTACAAAAACCTCCTCTGTGGAAGATTGTGATCAACGCCATGTTAAAGAATATATTGCACAATTATCTGCACAAGAAAAATTAGTTTTAGATATTGCAACCAGTCATTTGCAAACATCATTTGATATTACCAAAAGTATTGGCTATATTGAATGGTTAAAAAATAAATAATAACATAGATAATAACACACATAAAATAAATAATCAATGATCTCATTTATCCTGATCTCATTTCTCCTTATATAGTTTTTTTTTTAATAAAATCGTCAATATTAACAAACATATCATCTTTGGGCGTATGAACAATCTCAATATCATTTTTTGTTTCTTGTTCTGCGACACGCTCGAGTCCTTTATTCTTATCTAGTAATTTTTTAAAATCACTGAACGTCATTAATTTATCTTTCAGCTCTGTCTCATTTTTTTTTCTTTCTATTTCTTTTTTATAATCAGACAATTTACCTTTATAGGTGAATCGATTTACTTTATTTAAAATGGCACGATTATGTTGACGTCTAATTTTTTTTTTCGTTATCTTGGCTGTTAAAAAAACACTATCGCCCCCCCGATTAATCGCCTCATCGTCCTTTTTATCTTTGTTTTCCTCAAACAATTTCTTTAAGTTATTACGCATATTCTCCATCTCTTTTTTATAATTCACGCACAATTGCTTACAATCATACTTAACTGCATATCGCCGCGCAACTGCATCTAATGAACGATTAGAAATGTTTTTGTTCTCACTATAATACCAAAATGTTTCTGTTTGATAATTGTATAACATTAAAATGTCTCCTTCGGGTGTTTTTTCCTCTATCATTTTAGTTGCAAACTCTTTGATATCATCCTCAGTTAATTCTTTATCCTTTAATTCCTCTAACTCCGTAAAAAAACTTTGCCCATATTTGATTTTTTGAACTCGAAGCTCTCTTGCTTTTTTCTCTTCATTGGTTTCATCCAATTTCTTCTCAATATTTTTGTTATATTTCATATTTTTATCATACATAAAATAACTAACAATACTAATACTCATAAAAACCCCACAAGATACGATAATACCACCAACCAAAGCATGTGCTAATGGATTATGATTTAATTGTGTGTTGGTAATACTTTTAAGAATATCCATTATATCATACTATTTAATATTATTTAAGTGTTTATAGCATAGATTTTCTTAACATAAACAAATCATTTATTTCATCGTTCATCTCTGGCACTTTCCATAATTGATAATCATTGTTTTCGGGATATAAACATACCAAATACATTTCCGTCACCTTTTTACCATAATTTTTTTCTAGTAGTGCTTTGTATGTGTTAAGCTGCAGAGAATAATGCCAAAAATTTGTATCTGGGATGTGCTCAATGCAGTCGGTTTTGGAAAATTTTAAAAACGGCGCAGTTTTTTTTATTTCTTTTGATCGTTTCCAATCATAAATCATGAGTGTACCATCTGGATTCTCAAACACCATATCAATCGATCCCGCAAATTTAAGGTCTTTATCCCACACCATCCACTCTGTGCGATATGGCGTAAGACGTGGAAATGCTTTCACAAAATTCAAGAAATAGGTATATTCTTGGCTATCGTTGGTGTGAGGAACGTTGTTATAATAACACTCAATATCGTAATGCAACTTAGTACCAGCTGTGGCTGCTTCCTCACGATTTTTATCCCATTCTGCCTTAATTTCATCTTTTGTTTTCCCATAATATTTACTATCGGGCCATTTTTTACTTTTCATCATATTATCAATAATTTTATCGGCATTAAAATGCTCAAAATGCGAATGATTCCAGGTTGTAACCGACATAAAATCCGAATCCCCGTCAATAGTATAGATGTGTGGACCCTCGTCAAAGGTAATATGGTTATCGCGTTCATGGGGGTTTTTGTTTGATAAAGTTTCCATTAACATTATCAAAGTAGGTATTTGTATACATCAATTTTTATTTCTTACACTTCGTATATTTGCCTGATTTTGTGCGACAACGTTTTGTTTTTTTAAGGTTGATAAACCTTTTTGGTCGTTTCGTTTTTTTCTTTTTACCTTTCGAAAATGATAATATTTTTCTGAAGCTAATAATTTTTTTTGTTTTCTTTTTCTTTTTATTGCTCTGTATTTGAGTGCTATGTGTGTTATGTGTGCCTATATCAAAATCTTCTATTAATCGCTGTGTCAAAGATTTTTTATTACTTCTCGATAAACGTTGAAATGTGGGGTGAGAGATATGAATATGTTTTATTTTTCCATCTTTATCCAGGAAACTAGATAATAATTCTTTTTTCCCATTGTCGTTTAAATAGTGTAAATCTTTAGCTTCAACTAATTCGCCATTAACCATTTGTTTTTTTGAACTATATGATTCTTGTTTATAATAATTATCCATATATAAATAAATAATATTATTTATTTATAATGGATAAACCTAAAGAACGCCCTCAAACAAAATCTACTCGTCATCAAAAATCTACTCGTGATCAAAAATCTACCAGTGAAAAAAAATCTACCAGTGAAAAAAAATCTACTCACACACAACATCTACTATTCCCCAATGAAAAATATATTATAGACCCTACAGAAATGACCGAACCTATTAAAAACACTATAGATGAATATTATACTCCGGCATTTATTAATAAATTATTTTCATAAATAAAATACAACAATAATATAAAGTATTATGCAAAAAAATCCTATTTATGCCACAAAAATAAACAATAAAAACAAAACCGAGAAAAATAAAAAAGTAAAAGAAGGAGAATGTTATTTTCCCTTTAAATACAAGTGGAAAGAACATCATGATTGTTTTGACACACCATTTGGGAAAATATGTGCTACCGAAATAAATCCAAAATCTAGAACCTTAGTCAAATATGGTTATTGTCCACCAAAAAAAACATTAAGTAGCCGCAAAAAAAGCACCGAAAAAAAAGCAACCTTAAAAAAAGTTCCAAGCCATAAAACCTCCTCGCCTTTAAAAATAACGATTAAAAAGAAAAAAAAGAGAAAATTGAAATTACAAGATAATAATTCTAGTTTAAAGACAAAAACACCCCCTATAACTAGGATGAGTAAACCAAAACGCTTAAATGAAGAGTTTATTGCTGTTATGGATGAATTAAACACTATTATGGTAAGACAAGGCGAGATGTTCCGTGCCAAAGCTTATCGCGAAGCAAGTGAAGCTATCACAATATATAATGAGGATATTTATGATCCCGCGCAATTGACAGGGGTCAAGCGTATTGGTAAAACAATCTTGGAAAAACTCCACGAATATGTAAAAACCGGGACCTTAAAAATTCTAGAACGCGAGAAAAAAAATCCCCTCAATATCTTAACCAAAGTATATGGTATTGGACCCAAAAAAGCGAAAGAGTTTATTGCGAAAGGTATCACGACGATTGAAGACCTCAAAGCTAATGAAGATTTGCTGACCACTAATATGAAATTAGGTGTCAAGTATTTCGACGATATTGAAGCGAGAATTCCGCGTGAAGAAATAGACGAATATAATGTGATATTGCACGAAATGTTTACAGCATCCACACCACCAGGGTCCACCATGGAAATCGTCGGCTCGTATCGGCGCGGAGCCAAAACCTCCGGTGATATTGACATTGTTTTAACAAATGCGGATAATAACAGCGATATTTTAGGATTATTCTTAGATAAATTGGTAGAAAATAATATTATTATTGAAATTCTCTCGAAAGGAAAAACAAAAAGCTTAACGATTGGACAAATTCCGGGTAAACGACCTCGACGTTTGGATTTTATGTATACACCGCCAGAGCAATATGCCTTTGCCACCCTGTATTTCACCGGCAGTAAAGCATTTAACACCATACAACGTCAGCGAGCCTTAAATTTGGGTTATACCTTAAACGAACATGGTTTCCACCATATGGTTGATCGTACCAAAGGTGATAAAGTAAACAAATATTTCCCCACGGAACAATCAATCTTTGCATTTTTAAAGATGCAGTACCTTGCACCACCTGAACGTATTGATGGTCGTTCTGTCAAATTGCTCGATACCCCACCGCCTGTTTCTCCTGAGCCGTTGACAAAGACCGAAAACGACAAAATAATCATAAAAGTTAAAAAGAAAACAACCTTAAAAAAACGTCAAACTAAAGCCAATAACATTAAAGTATTTAAAAATAAAGGGTTGTCGGCATTAATGACATTCAGTGAAGATGAACTCAGTACAATGATACGGACCGCAAATGATGCGTACTATTGCGACCAACAACCAATATTGACCGACAACGAATACGACGTTTTGCGCGAATATACCGCCAAAAAACACCCCCATAATAAAGCTGTCCTGGAAGGGCATACAAAATGTAAGATGGATGTTGTGAAAAATAAAGTTAAACTCCCCTACGAAATGTGGTCTATGGATAAAATTAAGCCTGATACTGGAGCTTTAGATAAATGGAAGGCAAAATACCAGGGTCCGTATGTGTTGTCGTGTAAATTAGATGGTGTGAGTGGCCTGTATTCTACCGAAGGTGAGACCCCGAAGCTATATACGCGCGGCAATGGAATTGTGGGACAAGATATTAGTCATATTATACCATATTTGCAACTACCCACCACCAAAGATATCGTGCTGCGTGGTGAATTTATTATAAAAAAAGACGTATTCAAAGAAAAATATGCGGCAAACTTCGCCAATCCCCGCAATTTTGTGGCAGGATTAATCAACCAAAAAAAAATAAACCCCGATACCTTGGCGGATTTAGACTTTGTCGCCTATGAAGTAATTCAGCCACCACTGAAACCCTCCGAGCAGATGGAATTTTTGGCGAAACATAATGTTATTGTTGTGAAACATCTCGTAGAGCCCACTATTACCAACGAAGTACTCTCGGCATTACTCGTAGACTGGCGTGAAAACTATAGTTATGAAATAGATGGTGTGATTTGCATTAATGATGCAATATATCCACGCCAGACCGGTAATCCGGAACATGCGTTTGCCTTTAAGATGGTCCTGTCCGATCAGATTGCCGAAGCGAAGGTACTGGACGTTATATGGACACCAAGTAAAGACGGCTATTTGAAACCACGTGTTCAAATTGATCCTGTTGTTCTAGGCGGCGCGACTATTGAGTATGCTACGGGTTTTAATGGTAAGTTTATAGAAGAGAATAAGATTGGCGTGGGCGCTTTGATTAAATTGATTCGCTCCGGCGATGTTATACCGCATATTGTGGCGGTAATTCAGCCGGCGGAACAACCGCTCATGCCATCAGAGCCATATGATTGGAATGACACGCATGTCGATATTATGTTGAAAGACAAAACAAAAAATACGATCGTGACAGAAAAAACAATAGCTGGCTTCTTTAAGGTGTTAGAAGTGGATGGTCTGGGTCCAGGTAATGTGAAGCGGTTGATTAAAGGTGGGTTTGATACAGTACCCAAGATTATCGGAATGAGCAAAGATGATTTCCTCAAGGTCGATGGTTTTAAAGAAAAATCCGCCACCAAGCTGTATACTGGTATTCAAAATAAAGTAGAAAAAGCGAGTTTGCCGGAACTAATGCAAGCGTCTAACATATTTGGGCGTGGTTTTGGGAAACGGCGATTTACCGCCATTTTAGAAAAAGAGCCGAATATTCTGGTTTCGCCCAAGAGTGATGTGGAAAAATTGGAAGCCCTCACAGCGATAGAGGGTATGGCCAAAAAAAGTGCAGAAAAGTTTCTCTTGCACATCCCACCATTTGTAGAGTGGGCAAAATCCGCCGGATTAGAAGGTCGTCTGGTGTTTTCGGTACAGCCAACAACGGCAGATACCGGTCATGAATTATTTGGGAAAAAATGGGTAATGACGGGATTTCGTGATAAAGAGCTTATTGAAAAATTGCAAAAAGTTGGGGCTGAACAACAATCCGCCGTGTCAAAAAAAACCTTTATGGTGATTGTGAAAGATAAAGACGAAGATACTGGTAAAGCCGAAGAGGCGCGACGCTTGGGCGTTCAAGTGTTGACACCGGAAGAAGTTAAAGAAAAATATGGTTTATAAGATTAATTTAAGGAATATATATTATTTTTTTAATATATATATATTCATGCCCGTAGTAATTGTGGGATTATTATGTACAATGATATATTCCTTCGTGGGATTGGGGTGTTATGATTACCACAAAAATAATTAGTATTTAACATGAAAAATTGAAGTTGATAACATATTTTGCAAATTATAGCCTACCTATAAAATGAGTGAAGAGCACCTCACCAATTTAATTACCATTCGGGATCAAGTCATTCAAGGTCTACTACACGCGGAAAACGAACTAGCAGAAAAAAAGAAAGCCTTTGTGGATGGTAATAACTTACGGGAACGGCTGGGATATACTATGGGAGATGATTTGGGAAACAATCCTCCCTGTGGGGTGAAATATCTCCACATGTTAGAGAATGAGGTCCATTATTATTTGCCAAATAAAATATATGCTGCTAAAGAGAATATTCAGCGTCTAACAAGTCAAATTGAAGAACTTGAACCCGTGGCTGTTCCTGCACCAGAAGCCGTGGAGGAAGCGTAAGCATCGCTCAATACGCGGTATTAAACAACATTCAACGAGATATCATTAGTCAAAGTAAACCACATTATAAAACTACATAAATTTTTTTGATTTATGTAGTTTGTTTAATCATACATATCATAACCTGCTTCGTCCCATTTCTGGCCATATCTGCCATAAGGATCCCTTCTTGCTTCCATGTATCTCTGTATACGCTCACGCTCAAGGCGGTTAATCCTTTCGTGTCTTTCTCTCTCTTTACGAAGAGTTCTAGCCCGTTGTTGACGGCGGTATGCTGCCCTCTCGCGCGTTTTTTTGGCCGTGGTACGGCGTCTTTGTGAAGCGGTCACACGGCTTTGGCGGCCGCGTCCAACATTACTAGTACTTCTTCTTCGTGTAGCTGTTGCACGTCCCATTATACTATATAAAAATAAAATAAAAAATTCATGCTTATAATACTATCTATAATTATCTAACACGTTTTGCATGTCTTTTATTAATGACGCGTTTTTTTTGTCGTAAGACGTTTTTTTCTAAAATCTTTCTTTTTTGTTAAATTTTTTTTTCTTTTTTTCAGTCCAGCACCAAAGGGACCAGCTTTATCCATACCCATATTTGCTACTTTATCAATATATTTTCTTATTTTTTTTATTTCTTCTTTTGTTAAATTATTCGTTTTTGTGGTGTTTTTTCTAGTTTTGGCGTGTTTTTCAGCAAGGTCTTCTACCTGTTTTTTTAAATGTTTTTTTAAATGTTGTTTTTTTAAACTACGTATAATTGGTGCAGCTTTACGTAATATCGTATTACTTTTACGCCGCAACGACATTCGCTTTTATAACATATTGTGATAAAATAATAATAATGGGTAATTTTCTTTAACTCACAACTTATTTTTAATATATTTTTGTAATATATAATGCCTTTATCTAGTTGGGTTCCTCGCGTTATAACAAACAATTTTATCGCGAAACATAGAAATGAACAATCCAGAATAACTAATAAAGCTCTTGATTTAAAGTCATCAAATCGTGAAGCATTACATAGACAATTCGATAAAATTAATAAAAGTCTTCCTGCCGGAGAGAAATCCCAACGGTACAAGTGGATTAAAAAACAAGAGCAAATCTTTTTTCAAGCTATGAGTCAGGCTCATCGTCCTAGAGTAATACGAAATTATACCGATTTAGCACGTGTTGAACTGGGCATTCCTGAACCCATGACCCGCGCGGAACGTCGTGCGGAGCGTGAACAACAAGAACGCGACATGGCTGATATACTGGCACAAAGAGAGGCTGACATAGAAGCCCACATGCAGCGGGAGCGACAATTACAACGCGAAGCTCAACTGGCCCACTTTATAACACGACACCAACATATTTCTTCGCTACTTCAACATGGTCATGCCGAAAATCCCCGCGCGGCACTACGTATGATACATGGTGAGACAGGTAGTCCAGGTAGAGGTCTTCGTAACACGAAACCTAAAAAAACGAAACCTAAAAAAACGCAACAAAAAAAATATAAAAGAAAAAAAACCCAGAAAATAGCGAAAACACGTCAAAAAACACGCCGTAAATTATACAGAAACTAATATAAATAACACAACAATAATACTCTAAGATGAATATCGTATTATTATTATTATTTGTCGGTATGGGTATATGCAGCGGCTCAATATTATATAATCATGAATTATCACGTTTTGATAAATCATTTATGAGCTTTATTTTCGTGACGCAATTTGTCGCACTGTTTAGTTTAATATTTGATGTCAAAGAAATATTATTCGCCACACATCTCATTTATGTTGTGACTTTATTATTAGGGAGTTTATTCGCCACCAATATATATATTATTTTTCTAATATTCGCTATTATAACAATCGCAAAAATATGTGTTATAATCATTGGCGATTGTCCATATCATGCATCTAGTAAAAAATTGAAATTTTTTGGGGGTGGCGAAAACGATGATGTATTGTATGCTATTTGTTTAGGTAGCATTATCTATCGTCATTGGTAACTATTTTACTCAATTTCAAGCTGAATAATATCTTTAATATTCACTTTTATGTGTTTGTGCAATTCCTGCAGAGTTTTTTTACTTAGTTGTGTAATCGTTTTATTGTTTAGTTTGTGAATATTTTCGGTAAATTGCGTATTAAAGTCAGCTGTCCCCAAAATTTGTTCGGCATCGCCCTGCCATGCGACAAATTCTGTCATATATTTTTTGTGCAATATTTTAATACTGCTTTCAAAACAATCATCTTTCATGTCTCGCCATCCTTCTTTATCATAAACATATAATATACCGGGTTTCTGTTCATATGCTTGCACCGGCAAAATTTCCTGTCGTTCACATTCATCACACAAACGTTGAAATATACCCCGAGACATGTCGGTTTGAAAGATGTGTTCGAGATCTTCACGTTTTATTTCTAGTGCATTAAGCAAATCACGCCAATAAACACGAGGTTTAGTCGTTTGAGTATTTAACCATTCGAGCACATTTATTTTTTTCTTTTTTTCTTTCTTTTCTTTTTCCAATTTTCGCACTTTTTCTCGTAGTTCTTGCAATTGCTTATTCATTTCCAAAACAATATCGTAGACCTTTCTAATATTGGGTGTGTCCGCCATACATTCTTCGTCTTGCAAGCGTTCTGCTGTCGTTTTAGACATGATCTCACAGGCCAGAACATGACGATCATAATAGGTTTTAATTTTATATTTTCGGTTGCAGAATTTACACTGCATTTGAATTTTAAAATTCAAATATTAATATTATTCAATTTTATATTATTAATATTATATAATGAGGTATTGTTCAAGTTGTAATGAGCCAAATAATCCTATTTGTGCTATGAATATGTTTGCGAAAACAACCGACGCGGGAAATTGTTATACGAGATGTAAAAATTGTTTGGGGGCTACTAATTGCATTACCACCGAATGTAGAGATAAACCTTGCCGCAAGTATGCGTGCTACGGACCTTCTTGCTCACAATTTGGAAATACCACCATAGATGACGATGAGCCCAAATATTGTCCCAAGTGTAAAGTGGGTTTTAGAGAGATGCAACAAAAAAGAATTTGGAATCAAGTTCGCGTACCCTCCTCTATGTTTACTATGAACCGCGTGGCAGTAGCAGTATTTCACAATGATGCTAATGCGTGGGGTAAACATCATGTTCCAGCCTTAAATTGGAATCAGTCTAGTGATCGTTTTCAGCCGCACAAAACCTTACTGACGTCCATCATTCCGACCAAAGGTAATTCCACAAAACGGACAAAAACGGCCTGCCGACCGGGTGCTATGAATCCTGGCGGTGCTGGTGTAGATGTTAAACACAATTCTTATGATCGATATTTGGCACGTAAAAAGGGTTATCTCTTGTCGAAGCCCGCAGTCGAAGTTGATCCACCCATGATGGGTAACAAGTGTAGAACGTATAATATTATTAATGAGTGTGTGAAGTGTGTGGACCCCCCCTGTACTGAACCCGAAGCTCCGTGTGCTGAAGTTAAACTGCCGTGTAACCCCTGTGGTGATTGTTGTCCGCGTCCCGATACCGAATTCAGGGTTGAAGAACCTGAAGTATTTTGTGGTAAGCAAACCTGGGGAGATTATAAATGGATCAAAGATCAAACAAATACCGACATATGTGTATTCAGTACAGATATTAATGAAAGACCCTTTACCGAAGATATACCTTTTGATACCTTTTTCGCTTGTCATAATAATTGTGAAAAATACATTAAATTGCCTTGCTCGGGTAATCATGGTACGGGTAAATATACACTAGCGGGTGATATGACATTCAACGATGAATGGAATATGTGCATTGATGATGGTGCGATGTTGATTATTGATAATAGTCATACCTTAACGAATAAGGGTGTGATTTACAACGCTGGTATTATTTATATCAAATGTGATGGTAAGATAAATAATGAATGTACCATTGTGAATTGCGGGAATATCGTATTAGAAGATTGTTGTGATGATATTGATATTGTTGGCCTAGACAACACGATATCTAATGCCAAGGTATATGGCGTCATCGGCAGCATCCAAAATTGTAATAGAGTCAGCAATTTGCACGGGGGACTTATGCAACCCTGTCCACCCTGTGGTTCCACCTGTGAAAGTTGCAACAATTGTTATAGTAAATGTAATTGTCATCCTCAGGATTAAACAGCACACAATTATATTATTGAGTTTTTTAATAATATAATTTATATATATATAATGTCGTATCGCTACAAGGTCATGCGATTTGGGTGTACCAAAAAGTATAACTTTCACACCTTTAAATGTCCGAATGATTTACCTGATTATATTATTCCCAATAAAGATTGTGATGTGCCGTTATTTTGTGGGTGTAAAAAACAATACAAATATACATGTCCCAACGAAGCTCCGTATGTTTATCCTTTACCATGCTGTGTAAAAACAGACATTCCATATACCTACAAAAAACGTTGCTGTAATAACCAACGTTATGTTCCGGTGAATAATGGTATTCCTCCTCATATGAAATATACGTATAATAGAGCAAAACATTTCACTTATCCGGGTTGTCCAAAATATAAACCAAATACTATTTTGTGTGATTTACTGAATTTTGATAAGTACAAATACAGCATAAATAGTAAGTATTATGCGAGTAAATTAGGTAAATGCGACACCTGCAACTAATAAATTCTTATGGAGAGAAACATGTTAAATAAATAATGCTATACCATACTAGAAAATACCAAAATGACGGACTGGATCGAAAAATATCAAACCATTCAACGCGAAGCTATTGAGCTTTTTACGCAAAAAAACGCGGATTATGGTGATGCTTTTACTGAATATGGTGTGATTGGTGTACTCGTCAGAATTGGCGATAAAATTAAACGTTTGCAATCTATTGAAAAAAACAAAATAGCTCTAGTCAGTGATGAAAAAATCAAAGATACTTTGATAGATTTGCATAATTATGCGGCGATGGCAATGATGTTGTTAGAAAAAAACAATACATGTCCTGAAATTACCGATAATTGTGAAGTTAAATTATAAACATCTTAAAAATATTATCTAAAAAATAATATAATGAGCTATGAATTATTGTACAAAATAGTTATTTTTGGCGATAGTTCGACTGGGAAAACTAATTTTCTCAATAAATACATCACGAATGAGGATTTTAAACCAAGACCCCCCACACTCGGCGTCGATTTCAATGCCACGCTCATTAAATCGCCCTATAATAATAATATTAAAGTTCATTTTTGGGATACCTCTGGGTCAAACAAATTTTTAAATATCACCCGATCCTATTATGCTTGTATCGCTGGTGCTGTTTTAATGTTTGATACGTCCAAGTTATCATCTTTTGAAAATTTACCAAAGTGGTTGCATGATTTTAATATGTCCAATAAATATAATGACGTTCCTATACTGATTCTTGGTACCATTTATAACAAAAAACGCGTCGTTCCTTATTATAAAGCAAAACAATTTGCCGATAAAAACAATGTTTTTTACGATGAACTCGATTTTAATGATAAACGTAGGATAAATATAAAACCCAACGATATTATGCAACCGATTTGGGATGATATATGGTTAAAATATATATTGGAGGATAAACCTTGTATGGGGGTTAGAAAATATGAAAATTACATTAATTACAACAAACATCAACACTATAAGCCAGAAAAAATAAAAAAAAATAAAACAATTGGCGATAGTTTAAAAAATATTAAAACAAATATCGGTTTACATGTGCAAGATATGACAGAAGGTTGTAATATATCATAATTTACATGATTAAATACACAAATGTGTAAAATATGATTGTGGAGTCTAAAGTATATCGGACGTATTCATCAATAAGATCATCATCACCAAACAACACGATCAAGGTTATAGCGGTAATATATATATTTATCATAAATATAATGCAAAATTCATTATATTTATAGATTTCTGAATAATCATAATCAAGTTCATCCAATGTTACTTTGATCACTTGTAGAGCGGTATATAGCATGATATAATTTAATAGCCGGTAAGCAATATTTTTTACACGTTTAAACATTTTTGGTAGCATTTTATGTATCGCTTACATTACTATTTTATAATCAATTTTACATATATTTCCAAAAAAATTGCAGAAATCAATATATATATAGAATATATACACTTAATACATATGGGAAACTCTTTACATATTGTTTATTTCATTGAAATGAAAAATATGCGAGGTAAATGTCATGGAAAACAGCATAACAAAAGCTGCAGCTATAGAAAATTATTTCGCAAAACGAATGTAAATACTTATTGTGAAAATTCAAGTATGACCGATACGCGTATCTGTGATACGGGTATCACAGATACGAGTATCACAGATACGAGTATCACAGATACGGGTATCACAGATACGGGTATCACAGATACGCAACAGAAGTGTGATTATATAAATAATGAAGAAAATCTTAAAAAATGGCTAGAATATGTAGAATGTTGGTAAAAAAATAAAAAAAATAAAACATGAAAAAAAAATAAAAAAAAATTGAAATTAATTTTTTAATTGTGTGATATGCCTGATCTTGATATATTTACAACTAAATCATACAAGAAACTAACCTTAAACTAAGACAATAATGAACCGCTGGAGCAACCAAATTACCATGAATGTGAACCGCGCCATCAGCCAAGGACGGCGTGCAATGGGCAAGGGTAGCCGCCAAACTACCTACCAAAACATCTTTCGCACAAAACGGCAGCAGATTCTGGGTGAAGCTGCTTACCTGCGCGCTGTTTTCCGCAATAGCAACACGCGCTCGCGCGCCGAAGTGAGCACGCAGGCCAAGTGGTTTCTCATGGATTCCCAAAAGGCTGTGGCGACAAACCACCTGCGTTTCCAGGCCTTCACTGCTATCTTGAAGGAAAAGGGTATTACACAGGCACAGCTCGAGGAGTTTATCGTCTTTCTCCTGGGAAACCACGAGTTTACCGCCATGATTAACACCGAAAACGCCACCAAGAAGTCGACAGAGGCGGTGGTGTCGAAACCTGAAGCCGACGCTTCTGAGGAGGACGAGTTCGGGGCCTGGAACACGGGTGCTGCTGCCGTAGAGGGGTCGCTGGATGAGTCGGATTGGGGCAGTGCCATGGCCGATGCGGGGTCATTCAGTGATGAAGAGGATGAGATGTAAAAAAATGAAAAACCGATAAAAAATGAAAAACCTGAAAAACCGATTAAAAAATGAAAAAC
>Ga0163111_10000926_pt1 | contig 17730 bp, 6 predicted proteins | sample CRUFie1St18metaG_FD_109645 | JGI IMG/M metagenome (GOLD analysis project Ga0163111, IMG submission 109645) | Marine microbial communities from the Costa Rica Dome - CRUD Field 142mm St18 metaG | ecosystem: Environmental > Aquatic > Marine > Oceanic > Photic zone | place: Costa Rica: the Eastern...
AGGTTGGTTTCTCTTTCCTTGACAATGATTTCCTCTTGTGAATCAACCATCATTCTGTCCGTATAATCCTCTTCAGAAGATGCTGATGGGTTGTACAAGTCAGGAAGTAGCGACTTTCCGGAAGATCCATGGTGTTTTTCAAGCCCAACTACACCAGTTAGCCACCGATTAATAATTTTCCAACAGAAATGAGATTCATCAACAAGTGCTGATGGCATTGGAACTCCCATTTCTTTCATTATGAACATTCCATCATTTGTTGTCATTGTTTCTGTGCCATCCAAGAATGATTCAAAGGCTCGCGAACTTTCGCTATCGGCGTCCTCGGTAGCTGTTCCTTTCTTGCGAGACCTATTTTTCGTAGCTGCATTGCAAGCTCGCATCATTAAAATGACAGAGCGCGAAAATGGAAGAATTGCTCGGCCGACGTTGCCAAAGATATTTGCTGGTGATGAGACTTTGGATCCCTGCAATAATTTAGCGTCGCTGTCGAGTGAACCTAACGAGACCCGTGCTTTGCAATGTGCGTATAGCTTTGTTAAAGCCTCTCCCTCTATCTGCATCTCGTTTGCATTCCACCTTCCCTCCTCGTCTTCCTCGTCAATTTCCATATCATCGGTCAAGTCAAAACCAGAAGGTGAAATGAGAGCTTGGATCATTCGTCCAATGACCAATAACCTTCCAATATCCAAAATCTCGTCACTCCTTGGTATATCAACATACGCATTTGCGAGGATCGACGAAAAGATGGCCCCTGCAAAAACATTTAGATCCCAGGCTAATAAAGGGGTGTATAGAAAGGCTGTAGCAACAGCAGGTCTAAAAGGCACAGACGAAGGAGACTCATCATTTGTTGTTGGATAGAGACTTCCCCAGTTTTGTTCAATAGCAGGTTGTTGAGAAGAGATAAATTTCAAGGAGTTCTTTACAGACATTGGTGTCGGTGGGCACCCGCTCATATTTGACCTAGTTCCTAACCCTTTCGAAACCCACATCTGAGCAGCCGCAGCACGAGCCTCGTGACGTTGTGATAGCATTCCATCTCTTGCTACGTGACATGGCGTAGCTGACATCAATACTGTGACCTGACTCCAAAGCGCCAATTTTTCGCGATTAGTATCATCCAAATTCCCACTCTGCGCGTTTTTCATATCCTGTATCCAGCCGTATCCACAAAGAATATCAGCAAGGCACTTGCTTATTGCAGATGGTCCGGTATCGTCAAATGTGTCACTGTCACTACCTAACTGTTTAGCCATTTCAAACATTAAGACTTCGAGAAGGCCTGCTGTACCGGCCATAGTTCTTGTCAGTTCAAGGAGCATTGGATCATTTTCTTTATCTTTTGCGTAGCCAGACCATGGTTCTTCCGTTTTCGAAAAGCTTCCAAATGGAAGAACTTCTTCGACACCCCGAACTGCAGCCTCTGAAGCGGCAGCGCTGTGACCAATGGCAGCCCATGCTATGTGTTGCTGTCGAAAGAGTCGCAAAATATTTCCAACAGTCTTCGAGCTCTCAAGTGATTCGTCATCCTTTTCATCTTCATAGTCCCAACGCTGAATCGCAGTGTGCCATCTCCTATTCTTCCTTTTCTTAGATCCTGCACGTTCCCAAGGTACAGCCATAGCTTGAGATAAGTGGGAACCAAAGTCTGCCAATGCTTTTTGTCCAGTATCGCTGAATGAATCTGCTTCTTTCTTGCCCAAAAATGCGTTCCTTGTCAAAACATTTTGAACTTTATCTTCCAAACTTGAACGTTTCAAATCTTTCGTTTTGGAGATTGTATTCTCCTTTTCTCCGTCCTTGGATTCTTTAACTCTTGCGCATCCGTCACGAGGTATCAAAATATTAGAGAGTTGTTTGCATAGAGGACACAAAAATTCTCCGTCGTCTATATTGGCTGCAAATCTTCCATCATACGGCTGGTCGCCAGCTGCACGTTGATGCAGCGATAATCTGTGCTTTTCGACGCACTTAAGATGTGCAGCATGACCGCACTGTAGAATTATTGGCCTTGTGCTACCCCATCTTGTGTTTTCATAACATAGTGATACGAGCGGACTCAGGATTACATAACCCTGTGACGATTGCATGCTTGCCCATCCAGCGGTGATTTTTCCGGTTTCCTCAGAAACGTGTTTTACAAGAACTCTTCTCGACATAATGTCATACTTTTCCGAGACTGTGCTTTTAAGGACAGAAACTATAGTTCCACGTTTGAGGCAGGATACAGGCTTTGAATCCATAGCTTCAGTTTCACGGACCTGACAACCCATGTGACCTACTACACGATATTTTTGATATAAAGATTGGCTTTCGTTTCCTTCATTAGCTTTGCCAATCCCTTCGCAACATGCACGCATTTGTGCAACTCTTGAGCGTTGCACATGTCCAAGATATCCTAGTGGTCCGTTATTTTCTCCATCAGCATCATCACATCGGCATATAATACACAAGTCATTCTCCTTTTCTTCGAGTTGACTTTCTGTTCTCATTCCAATACTGTCAGACGTCTCCATGGATGCGGAGAATGCGCTCTGTTTCTTCTTCATCATTTCAAGCATTCGCCGCTGTGCAAGTTTACCACGTTCCTTTTTCTCTTCGTTTGCTGAAGATTCCTTTTGCTGTAATGTGTTATTCAAAGGTTTTGGCCAAAGATCAGGAAGATTCGATAACATATCACTGATGGTCAGTCTGACCTTCTCATCAATTGTCCATATCGTTGTTCCATTAGAATCTATGCCCGTTGTCGTTGATGCAGTTGCTGTTTTCAATGAAACACCAGTTGTCGCACTCTTCACAGCGGTAGCAACACTTGGTGCTCCGTCGACCAGTGCATTTACAAATCGTAGCAGCCACTTCAGTCCGTTGCCGGTCAATGCTCTCGCTCCTCCATGACCATCTGCTGTTTCGTCTTGACCACCGTTTGAACCTGTACCATGGTCTCCTCTGTATTCATATAATGCAATGAGAAGACCAAGGATAGACCCCCGACGTTCGCCGCTACCCTTTGATTTCAATGGGCCACCTGGAAAAGGACGCAATGACCATTCGTCGCGAAGGCTATCCGGCACATGCACAAGCCGACGAAGGTAAGAATTTATTGAAAGTCCAGCAGAAATGGATTTCGCTTCTTCATCTAAATCAGGCTGTAATCGATGAAGAGACGCGCATTCTTCGAGAGTGTGAACCTGAAGTGTCAGAAGTTGAAGCTCTTCCAAAAAGGAAACGGATGATCCTGCTACAGTATCTGCTGAAAAGGGAGGATTCGTATCGCCTTCATTTGAAGATCCCCGTTTCTGAAAAGGATTTGACGGTGAACTGTTAGATCGCCTGCTATACGTTGTTGCTGGCACATCAGCACCAGATTTATTGGTTGAAAGTGAAATGCCTTGTCCAACACTCGCATCAAAGGGTGAGGAAGATGCAGCGTCATCTACTGCGACATTACTCTTCTCTGGTTCTTTTGGGGGTAACCACGATCCGCCAAACAACGCAAATAACAATGATCTTCGGATTGCAGCATCCATAGGCGGTAGATGTAGCATCAATCTACAAGCAATAAATCGCGGATGAGCCTTCGGTGGTTGGCAAACCAACGAATAGCAATAAGCATCAACTCCATCACTTTTGCCTTTATCCTTGTTCAATTTCTGTTTTCGCAAACTCGAGACAACATCCATCGCATGCTGATGCTCTTGTCGACGCAAATGGAAAAATGTTGGGTCGTATTCTTCACAACATGACGGAGAAAGTTCAAATGAAGCTGGACCAGATCTTGCTCGTGACCCTTGACTTTTTTGCTTGCCAACTTCTTTCAAAACTTTCGCAAACACGTCTCTAAATAGTCCACCGCCTCCACTTGTCCCTGCACTCCCATCACTCTCATCGCGACGGTTGACGGCGCAAGACGCGGCTGCTATTGCCGCACTGTGTGACCTGGGCTCGGCTGCAAGTGCGTGAATGAGTTCCCTTCGAATACTTTGCCTCAACCATGTTTCGTCAGAGGATGAAATAGGTGGCGGTGGCGGTAATTCTGTGACCAAAATGCACAAAGTAGAAAAGAGAGATTCTGAAAGGATGGTAGCGTGGTCTGGATCTTGTAGTCTGGGAGGATTGACCCATGCACCAAGTCCAGTTGCGTAAGATCCGTTCCCGCCAGTATTAACGACTGATCGTCGTTCAGGGTCACACAAGTACCCGTCCATACTGAATCGATTGATAAGTAGTGATAAGACGCGACGTGCACCCAAACCAATACTCATCCCTGAGGCCGAAAGTTGAACCAAGGATAAATCCAGATCTCGAAAGGAACGACACAATGGTGCATTAGAATAATTTAAGGCCATTCCAGCAACCGAGCTACCATTACGTGCCCACAGGTGGCGTTCTATTTGTTGTGCAGCTGCAAGACATCTTATTGGATGATCGGCCAAGGAATGAATGATTTTCGCAACTGCAATGTTTGCAGAGACCGTCCTGGAGCGAGCTCGTCGCCGTTGAGCTTCTTGTGAAGTGCAATCTGGACCAGCAGACCATACGACTCTACAATTTGATGATCGTAAAATTGGTCGTATAAGGGGAACAAGTGGATGCTGAGCGTTTCCTCCAATTGATCCTATTGTACTCGATGTATTTGTCGCATTGTCGAACACTGGCAACTTCCACCAACCCAAATTATCGTTACTCCGAACTGATTCAGGGACGACGACAGCGCATAAGCTCCTAATTGTCTTAGCTAGAGCTCTATGTAGAGGTAGATGAAAGGATAGCGAATCTCCTGCAAGTGGAGAATGAGGAACACGTAACCAATCCCCCATCACTGCTCCACTGGTCGGGTTCGATATTACTGGGGATATTGGAACGCCATCGTTCCGAACGCGTCTGTTAACACTTTCAAGCTTCAATGAATTTTCAATAAGATTCAACTGTGATTCTGTCATTTTGACGGATGTAGCACAAGATAAAGCAACAGTGCTTACACTTGTTGAAGATGATGATTGCCCTTCATTAGATGAAGAAGGAAGCTGCGACGCGGCAACGTGTAACGTGCTTCGTTGCAACGCTTCGACTTGAGATAGATCTGATGCACCATGAGCGCCTCCCGGAGGGACAGGTAACCCTGTTTCTAGCATTCCCTCCCTGTAAAGCCACAGTTTCATTTCTCTCAGCAAAGCAGCTATGATACTTCCCATTGCTTCTCGAATACTAGCTAGATGGGACCCATCTTCTGATACAGGTGCAAGTGCAGCGCTGCTACTATTCGTCGGACTCTCAGCAAGTGCGTCTCTCGTGCCTGCAAAGTTTAGACTTAGACCAAAAGCTTCGAGCCAACGATTCTGTTCGTACTCAACGTGACCACCGGAAATTTTCCTCTTCTGTGGATCCATACCCTGTGCCAATCTCAGTAGTCGAGCCCATACTGTACAGAATGTTAAGATTTCCTCTCCTCGAGACGATAAAGACATTCCCTGGTATGGTGGAAACTGTTTCGGTAATAGAATTCGCATGGCTGTCCCTGGAGTCTCAATCACATATTCTAAATCGCGTAACAAGTGCGGCAGCCGCTTATGTCTTGTTGATCTAGAATCGAGAAAGCCGTCGTCTGGGGCTGTGGGGAGTAAGGTCATGATAGGATGTTCACCGGCCACATAGGTCAAAGCAGGTAGAAGACTATCGTTCGTACTGTGTACGTTTTCATGGCTGTCATCATCATTGCCGGTTGCAGTATTATTTAGAATCATATGAACTTCTTTCGTCGCACCAAGAAGATTCGTATGTATGCATCGTACTACAGTCAATGCTATCGGAACTGTAAACACACCTATCGATGATTCTACATGGAAACCGGAATCGCGTTCATCGTCCGAAAGCAAGAGCTTGGCAACCGCTGGGGCGCTTCCGAGAGCTCGAACTAAACTTCCTGCTGTGAATATTTGCACGGTGAAGCCAAGTGGTGTATCAGCTTCGGTTCCTACTCCAGCACAAAACAAAGTACTAAGTGGTCGATAAGCGATCCCCAGGGCTGCTGCAAATCTACATTTGAATCTTGCATCCGTTAGTAGTGATAAAAAGAGAGAATGAATTGATGCGCGCAATTGCTTCGTTGGATAGGGGTCGAGCAACAGTAACAAAATTGCAGGAGAAATCGGCGCTCGAAAAGAAGACGCTGCAAGTAAATGCCGATATGTCATCGGGTTCGGTGGTGACAATCGGTTGGTACTTATACTGTCAGCTCGAACCATTCCAACACCACTTATCAAGCAAAGGCCCGGTAACTTATGTGGGAAGACACTGGATGTTATTCGATCGGCCTCTTGTTGTTTTCTCAAATCAGTGTCAACAACATAAATAGTCTCCGAAAGTTCATTGTTAACCGACAAAGTTTCCAAATCCCATTTTCTGGATTTCAATAATGATAAGAAGGGATGCTTCTTTACAATTGGTATTGGATCGTTATACATTGATGGAAGTGTTCCCCAAAGAGAGTGAGGCGACTTTCGATATTTCTCCGATGGAAGCCTGTATGGGAAATGCGAATAATACGCTTGATCAGCACCTATTATTTCCAAAGGAATCAAAATGGTTAGACTAAGATCGGTATGTAATTTCAAATTTGAACTGACAAAGTTCGATCGACCAAAAGATAATAGAAATCTTCTAATGTCGAATTCAACAGTATTGAAGAAATATTAAGTGAGCTCACCTGTCATCTCCAAAAATGCTTTTGGATCTACATTTAATGCCATTTTATGAAGCTTTTCTGCCTCATCACACGTAACATAACTTGTCGCCAAGTGTGGAGGAAAGATTTGAAAACGTTTTCGGCAAGCTTGGACCTCATCAGTTTCGTTAGGGAACAACCAGGTAGGTATACTTCTAGCCTCTTGCCAAACAGCTATCCCGCCCAAATCCTGAGTAGACTTTATCTGGAGCAATGCATGGACAACTAAAACAGCTGCGGAAGGATGGGCCGCGCTGATTTCTGATAACCATGTTGACAAATTACGAGCTCGCAGTTCCATGTCCGTTTGAGCGGAACTGACAACTGCGCAATGCAGTCCCCGTGATTTCAGCCTTTTGTAACCCTCCATAGCTGACTGAATCGTGGAAAATGTTTTTACAGTAACTTGTCCATCAGCATCAACATGGTGCGTCATTTCTGTTGCATCTTCTCGCCGCGGAACAAGAGGCTGTGCTTGCGAGCCTTCGGAAGTGGAATTGCCTCTATGGTTGCTGGTTGTCCGTAATGCTTCTATGACTTCATCAAATGTGTGTACATCGTCGTTGTGAAGTCGTAATTGCAGACGATAATTACCCGGGAAACATTGTTCCACCCTCGAAAGAAAGTCACTTGGTTTCTTAAATGGCTCAGAGTATGGCCGTGTAGAATTATTGTAAGAGTCATCGCTTTCTGCAGCTCCGTTCCAAATGCGGCATGCTTCATCAGCCCATCGTAATTTCCATTGTACGGGATCTGCTCCAACTCCAGCCCCATCAACTGCCTCGACCAAGCAACGTACTGCTGCACCGATAACAACTCCAAGGGCAGCAGCTAATTTAGGTGGAAGTTTTGTCGGGGATTGTTGAAGAGTTTCAAGTCCATCCTTACGACCGCGGAGTGCCATTTGAACAGCTTCCTCGGGATCGGATTCACCATCGGCATCCTTTGAATCTTCCCCAGCAGACGGAACATTTGTCACCGGTCTATGTGCTGGACAGCATCCTTCTATTTTCCAAGCTTCGGCATCGCCGCAATCACAGCAACCGCCAGGTGTAGTGCGATGAAAGTAGACTTCATGACCCTCGTGATCTGAGGCTCGAAAGCAGGTGTCACAAATAACGCAAGTTGAATCTGTTTGACAGGTACGACAATTCCATGCAATGTCGCCTCTTTTAAAGACGTAGCCACAAGGTCGACGAGGGCGCCTCAAACAGCCTGCTCCACTTTCCGCTATCTGCTCCTCTTCCAAAAGACGCTTGAGAAGAGAAACAGTAGTCCTCCCACTTCCTGCTACATGCTTTAAGGCAGCAGGTTTTTCCTGCGCAACCTCCTCTTCGGTTTGCGGCCAGGAGAGAATGCTTTTGTCATAGTATTGCAATACCATTGCGTCAGCCCAGGATCTTGCACGAGATGGCTGAACACCTGTTAGTCTACCAAAAACAGCATTGGCTAATATGGATAAAGAAGGCAGAAAGACCGGTGCCTCCCTTCTTTCGCTATCTGCGCCTGTAGTTCCAACGTAAAACCGAATATACGAGTTCAGTCGATCATCTGCTAGTTTGGCCTTATGTATCAACCAATCTGGGCTTTTTGCTTCGTTATGAGTCACATTATCGAAACCAGGAGAATTGGATACAGTTTTCGCATTTGCCTTATCATCAATTGCTGCTGCCAATGGCCCGAGAAAGGCATCCCCGCTACTGCGTCGACCAGATCGAGGAGTTGATCTGCCTGACGATGACGAAGATGTTTTTTCCGGGGACTCTGCGAATGTTGATAAAAGATACATATCTGTCATTCGTTCAGAAGCATCGGGCGAGTCATCTGGGTTATTGTGATTATCATTCGACTTGATGTTGCTGATTCCACCTGGCATGAATTTGAGATACGCCGGCATTGGATAAGACGGAAGACCAGACGCAGAGATTGCTGGCTTGGAAGGACTAGTGACAGCGGAAAGATTTGTCATCGTTCTTGCCAATTCGATTCTACTGCTAGTGCCATCCATGATAACGGTATTAATCTGAAAATACCAGCGACAATTGGTGTCTTGTCTACTCCTCTATAACCGTCTGATTACTTTTGATCTGGTGTTCCGGTCTCTGCCATTGGCGTTGAAATGCGTGAAGATATGAAACGCCTCCTGTTCTGTTGATTCCAATGTTTATTATTTCGTTGTTTGCGATAGCTCTACAGTAGCAGTGATTAGGCATACGCTTGTTGCCTCGTACTTCTGCTCTTTTTTGAAGTCTCGGTAACCCCCTTTTGATTATTAGGGAACTCGGGACTTCCACTAAACAAGTAAAATACCCCTCAGTCATCGGCTTGTGGTGACTGCTCTTAAGAAGAGTCAAGTTCCCGTGCAACTCTCTCTTACCTTAAGTACGAGCATATATTATTTTCGCGCAATCTCTCTCAACGGCTATCTGCGAGTAAAACGCATGAACCCGGCGAGTGATCGCGAGCATGCCAAGTTCCGTGTATTTTCGGAGGCATGTTTCGGATTGAGCATACAGAGCCAACTATTATTCCTATCTACTGTATGTAGCAACGATAAACAGGTTGTATTTTGTTAAGTGGACAGTGTTTTAAATTGAAAAAGCATGGCATCTAATTTCTTGAATTTTATAGAATTGGTAAGGATCAAGGATAATTGGATCAAAGATAATTGAGAATCACATCAGATAATGTCATTCATGCACACATTGCCACAACACCACACACCAACATTCAAGATCAAATATAGATAGACTATTCTTCTCTTGTGCGAATTCAATAGTGTGTCTAGAACTTTTGCTATTAGTTATTGCCAAGCATTATCGTCAAGCTCGTCATCAGAATAGTTGATGCCACTGATACGATCGTTTCCAGTGCCACTTTCTTTTGTGACATCGTAGTAGGATTCAGGTTCTCCAAAGAAATTCTCCTTCGTCCTTCGATCTGCTTGCTCCAGCAATCCTTTTGCTTGAGATACGGCCGTCTCTACCCATGCAGTGCGTCGCGAGTTCTCGATCTGTCTTGTCTCTTCCCTCTGAAAAATGGAGGTATCAGCTTCGGCAATGTCAGCGTTTGATGCCAAAGAGGGCAATCGTTTCAGTGCCCATTTGCGCGCTGCATCTGGATCTCTTAATCTTATTGCTACCTGAACTATACCGCTCAATGCCCCTATGTGATACGGTTTCAGGACCAGAATAATTTCACATAATTTGTAAGATAACTCCAGCTTTCCTACCATGAAGTAAAGGGTCGCAAGAAGGTTCACTGGCGCTACAAAATAAATCCCATACTCATCGATCATCTCTATCAGGTCCTTTTCGCATTGATGAAAATCCGCATCGGTAAACTTTTCCGAGATTTCTTCGATCCTAGATTGTGCTGTGCTTCCTCGTTCTGAATACCAATGTTGCCACAGCTCGGAAACCGCGTCATCGTCCTCCGACAAGCATTCAAGTAGCTTGATTTCGATCAGACGACGGTCACGTTCGGTAGAAGAAAGTGGAGGAGGCGAAGGAAAGGAAGCTAGCGAAAAATCAATTCCATCAGCGTAATCCGAGATAATTTTTGAGAATAAAATTGGAGGGGGCCCTCCCGAGTTGGTACCGTTATCGTCATTTTTGTTCATGCGATTTTTATCATCATCTTTTATCCCATCTTTGGAACTCGAGAGTAAATTTTCCAGTCGCTGACGATTGTATTCGACGTCAAATGATAGGCCGTCAGTTCCGCTACTGTCGTCTCTTCTGGTATTATTTCTCTCAATGTCTTGGCTATCATCTCCCGCAGTGCCATGTAAGTTCATAGCACGCCTCGTTGTTGCGGTTGATGGCATCGGAAAGAAAGCCACGGTTTCTATCATCAAAGACAGCAACAAGACCGCGAACCACAACATCATGATTTTCCAACCGATTTCGTTTGACCTTGGTACTGCTGATGGGGCCGCCCACTTGTTTCCAATAGGATTCTAGAAGGACTTGCAAGTTATGTTGATCAAGTTGTTCAGACGAATATTTTGTTGACACAGAATTTGTTCATTGTGCTCATACGTACCCTGTCGATCATGAGGATTTCTTCGTCAGACAAGAATTCGAAACGAAGTTATTAGAGATTAGGGTTAGGGTTGGGGATCATGGAAGCATAAAGGTTCTTCTTTTTTCATAAGATGCCGATGTCCCGCCCAACGCACCCATACCATGAGCAGATAAAGTCGAGAAAGTTCATTTCTTTCATGGACTTGCTCCGCCTTTTTCAAAAAGTTAAGAAGAGAAAGATTATGTTCTCCTTTCTTTCATTATTTGGGTTGTCAGTCGTTTATCTTGCTATAGCACTCGCTACGCCGGACGTCGTCACTGCAAAGGCGCATCTTCAATCAGCCTATTCTACCATAGGCGAAGCAATAATCCCGGAACGAAAGCAACAGCAAAGTCTAATTCGCGACTATGAGATCTGGGAACCAGCTAAAATCCCGCAAACATTGAGGGAATGGGAAAAGAAATATCCTGATTTGATCCGAGTGACCACCGCGCAGGAGGCGTATGGTTTGCCGACAGCAGGAAACGAAGAAGATTGCCCATTTGACGAAGGAAAAGGATGCCTAAATTACTTCTTTACAATCCAAGATTATATCGCTCATCCTATCGATAGTGATTCGTCGTCCTATCTCCCTGAAATATTTTTGAGCGGTGCCCTTCATGGAAACGAACGAGTTGGACCGACCAGTGTAATGGAAGCGTCGAATCTTTTATTGGAGTCTGCCTTTTGCGAAGGACTCCCTCGTAGCTCAGCGTCTTCCCCTGATCTGAAAGAAGCTGAAAACTGTAGAAAAGATTTGCTGGACAAGGGAATTGACGATGTTCAACGCAAATGGTTGGCTCGACTAGTCAGTACTCGTCGAATCGTCGTCGCTCCAACCGCGAACGGTATGTCATGCGAAGTAAGCATCCTTGCTTGTTTCTTGTTTGTAACTTTTGCTCATTATTTTTCTCCTTGATAACTGAATCGTTCTTTAGCACTTGGGTATTACCAAAATACACGTACCGAAGGACGAAATGATCCTAACCGAGATTTTCCGTACGATTTGGAAGATACAAGCTTATGTATGCGGACAATTGCTGGACGAACTGTGAATGAAATCTTTAGAGAGCATTTATTCCAGTTAGCATTAACATTTCATGGCGGTATGGAAGTCGTGGCATACGAATGGGGAGCTCCAACTTGGTATAACCACCTTTCGCCCGATGATGAAGCACAAAAACAAATTGGTGCTGCGTACAGCCTTTATGGTGGTGGTTGGAGCAAGAGTGCACCATACAAATATGGGACTATGAACGATGAGGTATACTATGTCCGAGGTGGAATGGAAGATTGTATGTATATAATTATGTGATGTTCTTCGTGATGATTTATGCAGGTTTGTTTGGATTTGATTTCGTTTGCATCGCGAATCCGCTCACTATACTTAATGCTTTGACTTTTTTCCTATTCAAGGGGCCTATGCTGGATCTTGGACTGATAATTTAGTGAAACCGTGCACGCCCAAAGAGTTCGGAGGATATCCAGCCGAAAAGACCATATACAACGGGAGCACCCTACGGGTATTTAATATGCTTGTAGAGACTAGTAACAAAAAGATACCTACAAGTAATTTGGGGAGTTCAATGGACGTGTTGAGTCGTGACACAGCAGGAAACGGACACATTTCTCGTAATATTCGCTTGTCCTTATTAGCGGTAGATATGGTTGAGCCTTATGTGGCTATCATGGGTGTTAATCAGCTTGCCTTGACCGATGACATCGTTCCAATGGCGAAGCGCGAAGCAAGAAGTTGTGTGGAAACCAAAGCTGTCATGTTAGCAAGAAATTCGAAGTCAGTTGATATCGAATGGACAGTAGGTGGTGCCTTGACAATTGATAGTACATCACTCTGGTATGCCAAATGGGACGATGTATCAGATGAAGTAAATTGTTGGGATCAGCCCCATAGTACCGACAATATAAAGAGGGTAGGAGATTCATTCAATGGTACCGGATTCTTCTCGGCGAAAGGATCTTGGCCTCACTCTGAAGAAAGCGTCACAGGTATCAAAATTACTGATGGACCACTTTTCCGCGCAACTATTCCTTTGAAAGGATATAAAAAGGGTGACAAAATTCTTGTTATGGCATCAGCGAGAGTGGATCAATCATGGACGAATATACCTGCTGATAATAAACCTAAAGTTCCTCCCCAAAGTCACATCGTCCAAGCCCGAACCGACCCAAATTACCACAGCGAGAGCAGTGGGAAACATATCCAAGGTCGAACAGACTGGTTCTCGGTGCCGATAACGGTAGTTATTGGGGATTTGGAAGAAAGTATTGGCAAACGAGGTGACGATTCTGTGAATGTAATCGAAATTCATCCAAGACTGGGAGAAAGTATGAGTAACAAGGGAGAAGTGAAACAAAAATCTGCACAGACTTCTGAACCAAAATCTTCGCAAATTGATCAAATGTGGTTCCCGGTGTCTTTCTGGCAGTATTTGGTCGGTGTTTTACTCATTGTATCTTTTCTGATAGTTTGCATTCGTTATCGAAAGTCTAGGAGCACAATCAAATTTGATCAGAAAAATAGCTTTATTGGAGATGGCGATTTGGAATTTGAGGGGAGCAAGTACTCTGATAGAGTCGATGATGAATATGGTGACGAAGAACAAAGCGACGATGGTATTGAAATTCCAATCATTAGTTGATATTATGTCAATCTTTATCGCTTTCGACCATTCAATACTGTTCACGTGCACATGGTGTGTGCATTTTTATCACAATAGAATTCTATACATAAACTACAACAACTGATACATTATCCGTAGACCCCTTGCGAAGAGCTTGGGAGCAAAGTTCTCTGGCTGCGTCATGGGCCGACATATTTTTTCTCTTTCGCATCTGCAGGAGACAGATTGCAACTTCGTTTGAATCCATGACATTCCACAAACCGTCAGTTGCACTAATCAACGTTTCACCTACCTCAACTGTTAGTTTGGAAATGTCTGGTTCATAGATGATCCCTTTCGATGTAGCAAAAAGACCTTCAAGACTTCTACCCACAGCGTATTCATAATCCCCCACTGTGAGCGACCAACGAGATAATCGACATTTTGGTAGAGAATAATCGAATCCATCACGTATACCCTGCGCTAAACGACTCTCTTCAGATTGAGGGGTATGATCTAGTGTAGCAAATTTAACTTTACCCTCCTCACTAATAACAAGACTCCGTGAATCTCCGCAATTTAATAAAGTAAGCTCGCTAGATGTTTCATCTAAAGCCAGCAAAGAGCAAGTCGTGCCGGCTGTAAGATTTTCACTTCCTGTGTCGGCTTGAAGTATGCCTTCCATGGGATCATATTCCGCAATGCATTCCTCTTCCTCTACACATTGTTGTTGATAAGTTTCACATATGGAGTCCCAAGAGATTTTCAGGGCGTCGCAAATCGATCGCGAACGATCTTTGATCACGAGTTTCTCGGAAAATTCGAACGGTAAGCTATCTGAAACGATTCTGGATGCACTTGTTCCACCGTGGCCATCCATGACACCAGCCAGTAATACAGATCGATCTTTCGCATCATGTATCTCATGCAAGATGAAACTGTCCTCTTGTGTTTTTCTCCTTCCCTTCGATGTCCAAGCACCTCGATCAACAATCTCAATTTCGACTTCATCGGTCGGCATCATCGGTATTGCCTCATTACTTCTAACAGATTTTCGATCAAAGTGTAATCTTATGTTCTTCGATCCCTTCGGTTGATCTTGCAGCATTTCGACGACCCTTTCGAAACCTCCATCTATGAAGGAAAGTTCACCAATTCCTGACAACCGATCCCCGATTTCGAAGATTCCAAGAGTGTCGGCTTGTCCATTAGGCACAATTTCTTTTATGAAGACTTCTCCAGGAAAGGCCTCTTTGGTTGCTTCCTTCCAAAGTGACGAGATGTCGTCTGATTCAAATTCATAGTCATCGTCATCATCGTTCTCTTTTTCGGACAGAATCAATCCTAGTGATTTCGATCGACTAAAGGTTGACACGAAATGTAGTGGTCGACTGACGGAAGGTATTTCGCAAGTTTCCAGCGCTTCCACGACCATGTTAAAAAATGATTGTTTAGTTGTGCCATAATCATTGCTCTCCTCTTCCTCTTTGGCTTTGATGTCCTGCCATCTCGATAGTGCTTTCTGGGCAGTTGGGCGTTTTGCCGGTTGCTTTGCGAGCATGTCAGCCAATAATTCCCAAAGACCCGGTCGTTCTCGCAAATAATCTATAGCTTGGTCGAGTCCCACTGGACGAAGCTTGGATGCTAGTTCATTGTTCAACCATATGTTTAGATCGCAATCGGCATCATCAACGAGCTGTTGTCGAAAGCCTGCATCGACTCGCTCCTCGAGGTAGCCAAACATCAGCTGACAAAAAATAAGACCTGCCGAAAAAATATCGAAGGATGTGGGTGCTTCGTGCAAGTCGATAAACATTTCGGGCGCAGCATACACTGGTGACACAGCCACACGATTTCCGTTTTCGAGGCCCACACGATGCTTATTCCAGCCCTTGTTTTTGGGCTCTAAATCTGCTGCACTACCAAAATCTAGCAAGACGACATTTGAATCATGAATCAAGAGGTTGCCGGGCTTTAAATCTCGATGAACTATTTTGTGCTTGTGCACGTGACCTAGAACTGTCAACAAGGAAGGCAAAATTGTGTCTAGGGCATCTTCGAAACAATCTGATCCAAGAGCATCAGCAACGTTATGCAATTCGTGATTGCCGGACGTTGATTTTTCTATGTCCATTTTCATCAGATCTTGCAAACTGGGCGCAGGCAACGGAGTTTTTTCGGAAATTCGCCCCACAAATCCAAATACCATCCACTCATCTTCGATATTTCTCTTGCTATCCGTGTCCTTTATTGTACACTTGGTTGTTCCCAAGTATGGTGGTAACTGCGGATGGGGTGATAGTTTTTCAAAACAGTGTTTTTCAACACGCCAATAATACAGACATCGTTCTGCACGCTCCTTCATTTCTTTCGATAGTTTGCTTCTGATTTCCTTCGTGCATGTTCCATCCTTTTCACTTTCTTCCACTTTTCTTTGCAATAATTCTTCGTGCCGCCAGGGTCGTTTTCCGATGAATGTAGTTTGTTGATGTTGAAACTTTGTCGATTCTAATGTATAAACCGTCCCATAACTGCCACTCCCAATTTTATTTTTAACCCGAATCGTTTGTTCCAAGTCGAGCCATTCCTTTGATTTGGACTCTTCAGTTGGTATATTGTCCATTTGCTGTTCTACAGCATATAATTCAAATCGACTTTCTTTCAATGTCGTTGAAAAGACAAACGATGCAACCAGGGGCAGTTCTGAGATAGGCAACAAGGTGAATAAAGCGATCGCCATCGGGATCAAAGTCATTCTCCAACGTGAGTTTAAACGAGTAAATTTTCTATGAGGATGCATCTTTGGAGATCGTAGTCGAGGCATCACAAAGACTCGATCCAACCAAGCTCTTGTGGGAAAAGGGGGTGGTCGTGGTTTGCAAATTCTACTTCGCACTCGACTTTTGCCGGATTGCATTCTGATGCCCTAGAGGTTGCGACCAACTTCGGGATTTGCAGTGGCCTACCAGTCAATTGACTGTGGTGCGATTTGTCTTGTACCTATTTCTCATACACCGTTGCAAACGAACAAAGGTAGGTAAGGATAAGCGGCGGCAAATCAATTTGTGTCAGGCAAAAGCGTCATTTCGTAATATTCGAGACAAGAAGACCTGACACGAAAGATACCCTTCCCAAGTTCATTTTGGGATCCATTCGAATTGGTCGATCAAGGCAGCGCATTGAATATGAGTGCGGAGCAAAACAAGAAGAGGACGAGCCACCCACCAAAGGCATGGGCGTGGTGCAGGGGATGGCTCACAGAAAGCAATTCAGAGAGCCAAATTTCACCTCATATGAGGCAAAGCAGCTCCTGGAAAGCGTGGGGGCAGCAGAGGGGGGAGGGGGCAGAGTACCCTTGCAGGAGCCTCTTTGCTGTGGGCCAGCACCGCACAACCCACTTTGGTGGTTTTGTGAAGAAGAGCAAGATACTGCGGTTTGCTGGGGGCCTGCACCTTCGCACACGCCTGCTCACCCCACGCTCGAGAGGTGATCATTGGAATCAACAAACTCGCAGCTCTGGGTCAGAGATTCCGCCTGCAACAACAGACTCCCTAGTTAGTTGTGAATCCAAAATTGATGTGATCGTGTGTTCATGACTACTTGTTTAATTTAATCGAGTCAATTGGCGATAGTACTGGGATGATTCAAATGAAAGATTCCGAACAAGAAGAAACCCGCTGCCGTAACTGCCAAACAACGATGGTTTCATCGTTTTCTCCTCTTCCCTTTCCTACCATTCATAGTACCGCCTGTTGAACCTCTGTCTCTGGATTTATGTAGCAATTTGGAAGCAATCTTCAAGTTGCCACTTCCTCCGACACCCCTCATTTCAGCAGCACCGTTCTTTCCCTTTCTTTTTACCCTGTGTCCATTATCACGATTTTTCTTTCCCGGCATATTTCCTTTTAGTTCATCCATATATCTCTGCACATTTCCTGCATATTTTTGAGCTACATCAACAGATTTAGCATGTCTTGAGTGTTGAACGCTAAAGTCGTCATCGTCGCAATCGTCTAGTTCAACTACAGACGTTGTCACCGTTACCTGACCGCCCCATGTGGTTTCAGTGTTTGGATCATCGTATACTTTGGTGGCGTGATGAGAGTACATAGTATTGCTATCATTATCACTCTCGCTGTTTCTGTCTTCATTTGAGTCATCATTTTCACCAATACCAAAAGAATCCAATATGGAGTTATTCGTTCTGGAAGCTTCTTCCATCCATTGCTCCTTTTGATGCTCGGCCTCTTCAACACGCTGAAGCTCGTCTTTCTTTTCAGAAGCTCTCTGCTCTATTTTTGCTTTTCGATCCTTCAC
>Ga0163111_10000927_pt1 | contig 17729 bp, 30 predicted proteins | sample CRUFie1St18metaG_FD_109645 | JGI IMG/M metagenome (GOLD analysis project Ga0163111, IMG submission 109645) | Marine microbial communities from the Costa Rica Dome - CRUD Field 142mm St18 metaG | ecosystem: Environmental > Aquatic > Marine > Oceanic > Photic zone | place: Costa Rica: the Eastern...
CACAGACCAATAGTGTGTTATTATAAACTATAGTTAAACAAAAGAAAGAGAGGCTTTAATGAACTATACAGCAGATGAAATCAGAGACATCGTGTTCGAAGCAAAGATGGTTGCTAACCACAAGGCTAAGGAATACATCAATGATGTGTTGAAGGGTGAGGACAACTTCCCATGCGGGTTTGCCTGGGTAGAGATCTTCGGCATCAAGGGCAACACTAAACTTGGTAAGCAGATGAAGTTGGCAGGTCTAGAGAAGAGCTACAACGGTGCTTACAACATTTGGAACCCTAGCAATGTAAACTTCCAGAATGTGGATTGCAAAGAAGCAGGTGCACAGGCGGCGGCTGACATACTTAAGAAGTACGGCTTTACTGCCTATGCAGGAAGTAGGTTAGACTAATGTATAACCCTAATCCACTATTCAAATTTTGGATGACAATCACTGTCTTTGTCCTGTGCATATTGTACGGGGCAGGGGCCTTGGGTGCTGAGCCTACAGCCAAACTAACTACACAGGCAAAGCATATCCTATGGACACAGTTGGAGACTAACAAGGTATCCAAGAGCAGACACAACGAGGTATTGTGTCTAGCAGAGAACATCTACTTTGAAGCAAGGGCAGAATCATATTCGGGCAAAGCGGCAGTAGGTAATGTTACTAGAAACAGAGTATTAGACACTAGATGGCCTAGCACATATTGTGAAGTGGTGCAACAAGGTCCTAAAAGAGAAAGTTGGAAAACTAAACAAGATCCCAAGTTAGCAGATGCAGACAGAGTATACTATCCTCGTAAGCACAGATGCCAGTTCAGTTGGTACTGTGATGGACAGAAGGATGTTATATGGGCTAACTATGAGAAGACAGGGCAGACTATTAAAGGTAATGCTCGTGCTTGGAAAGAGTCAGTTGAACTTGCTATAATGATAGCAGGCAACACTAAACTGACTGTAAGCGACAATACAGATGGTGCAGTCTACTACTATGCACACAACCTGGTATACCCTAGCTGGGCTAAGACTAAAAGCTACATTGGCGTACTGGGCAATCACACTTTCATGAAATAGAAAAAACTTTTTGAGATTTCTGGTCCCGACCGTGTATATGCGATCGGGCTTGGAAACCTGAGAGAAGGGCTAATGCAAAACGCAGAAAAAGTGGGCTATAATATAGGCGGCGGCGTGAGTTGGTAAGGGCAAAAGATATGCGAAGCATTATTACGAGTTGCGGAACGCAACTTGGCTTAGAACAAGATAGTGGTGTGAATACGGACAACAACGGACGCAAACGGACTAGATGATGTGGACAACACAAAACTGATAGCATATGGCAGTCTGGAGTTTGCAAAAAATTACGCAGTAGAAAAAGTGGGCAATAGTATAGAGGTGGTGTATGAGCTTCCAAAACTGTGTGGTAACGTGGACGCACAATGTGATCACGTGCATATGGAAACGTGTGCTATTGTACCAGGAGAGTGGGGCGTGTATGGATCCTGGTTAATATGTGGTTATATTGTGTAGGAAGCCTCGGCGTGTCAACTCTTGAGCGTAGCGAACGTGCCACACATTACACAACAGTAGGTTGTGTGTTGGATTGTGTTCCAATTGTGTTGATTATCCAAAGCCAGTCCAGTTCCATGGATCCTTGAATTTGTCTTCAGAGCTCTGATGTGGTGTGCTACACCTAATTGCCAATCCTATCAGTATACCCAGTAACAGCCACGTCATTGTTGTCCTTTGTGTTCTAGCTTGTATAACTGTATTTACACGTGGTCCGGAATATCATGCAGTTTGACCGTACTTTTAGCAGGACCCCGGCTGTGCGTCGCTCTAAAGCAGTTTAAACGGCTGGATTGACCTTTGATTGCTGTCTGATACGTGGTTTGTTCTGTGAGCGATAGCGAACAGTAACACCGTGTCTATAACAGTCTAGTACTAGGTGTATTTTGACCTGTCGCACACACTAATAGCTGTTAATAAGCGTCTAATACATAACTACCTACTAATACCCCGTCCTATTAATAATTTTACTAATACACATACACATATAATACCCGCCTTAAAAATTTTTCTACTAATACACATACAACAACCCCGCCCCTAAAAAAATTTTCGACACATACTATACAAAATTGCACATACACATACAATCCATGCATCTTGCAAATTTGCACATACACATACAACAACGTACCCGTAAAAAATGCGGATACACATACAAGTATAACAAGCCCTGACCGGTAAATACAGTACTTTATGAAAAGAATGGATATCAGTGATAACACGGCGATCAGTATGCCAATACGTAATATGTTGGCCATTATTGGTGCCATCTGCGTGGGCGTGTGGGCTTACTTCGGTATAACAGAAAAGCTCAACCAACACGACACACAGTTGACGCTGATACAGAAGGATCTGGAAACTGTGGTAGAGTTCTCTATCAAGTATCCGAGGGGAGAACTTGGCCAATCACAGAACGACCTAGAGCAATTCATGTTGATCGAAGAGCTCTACAAGATAGTGGACAGGATACAGAAGGAAGTTGACGAGAACGCAAACAACAAGGTCAACATTGACTTCCTGAAAGAACAGATGGAAAAAGCATTGGTAAACATCGAGAAGCTCAAGGACGCTGACAGAGAGATAGTTTACAAGAACGGAAACGGACACTAATGATAGAAACAGTTGTAGCATTGTTGATGATAGTTCACGGTGAAATCAAAGAACACCGTATACAGGATTCTATGTCTGTGTGCCTACGTGGCAAAAGAACAGCAGAGAGACAGTTCAGTGCAGGTACCAAATACCAGTGCATCAAGTCCAAGGCTGAGCTCGAGGAAAACATAGACGGTTCTCTAACAATCAAAAAAATCATCCTAGACTAACTCATTTTATAAATACTCTAAACACAGGAGCTAAAGATGAGTTATCAGAATTCAAGATGTTTCCACTTCGCAATGGAAGTTGGGGACATGGAAAAAGCAATAGACTTTTACTGCAACATATTGGGTTGCCAGGCAGGTCCAGGAGAAAAAGGTTGGAGAGACATAGACTTCTGGGGCAACGAACTCACCCTTCACGCCGGCGGTGCACCACGTGGTTGGACCATGCATGGTGTAGACATGGGCAAGGTTCCTGTACCACACTTTGGAGTACACTTACCCACAGAAGTATATGGTGCTATCAAACAAAAGATATCAGAGAAAAACATGGAATATCTAGTACCACCATACCTTAGATTCAAGGGCACAGAGTACGAACAGGAAACTTTCTTCATTGCCGATCCACATGGAAACGTGCTAGAACTGAAAACTTTATCCAATCCAGATCTATAAAAACTGTTGACATTGATAGCTTTTATGCTATAATGGTTACTATATGTCAAAGTCACAAGAACTGTTGGACAGTCTGAAAAATATAACTGAGACGAAACCTAAACCTTTCCAAGAGGCAAAGGTACACTCTTACACAAACAGATACTATCCTAACACAATACACATTTTACCTGCACGTTATGACAACGCCAAAAGATTGAAAGATGAAGATGGCGAAGAATATATCATGATAGATAGGGTTTATGGTGGACTTTACACAGAAGAACTGCATCAGGCAGATGGTACAAGGTACCAAGGTAAGTTGTATCAGAAAAGGAGACTGATCACAAGCAAAGATCCTTTCACTAAAGAGAAAAAGAAATTTTATAGCAGATGCACAGCAACAGCAGATGGCAGGTGGTTTGACAACGCAGGACTACCCATTGAGCCACCTAAGGAGATTGAAAATGAACAAAGAACTAGCGAACAAAATAAGCAACTGGATTAAGACATACGCAGTCCAGAACAACAGAGAATCACTAGTGATAGGAGTATCCGGAGGAATAGATTCATCTGTGGTCAGTACATTGTCAGCAATGACAGGACTAAAGACACACGTGGTCAGTATGCCTATAAAACAGATAGAATCACAACACGACCTGAGTATCAAACATGGCAAATGGTTAGAACAGAAGTTTAACAATGTAACACATCACATTGTGAACCTTGACAAAGTTTTCAACACACTCAAAGATGAAATGGGATATGTGTTTGAAGATGAACTTGCTTATGCTAATACCAAGTCAAGATTGCGTATGGTCGCGTTACATCAGGTATCAGGATCACACAAAGGTATAGTGGTCGGAACTGGAAACAAGGTGGAAGATTTTGGTGTTGGATTTTATACCAAGTATGGAGATGGCGGTGTTGACATATCACCTATTGCTGACCTAATGAAAAGTGAAGTATGGGAACTTGGGAAACAGTTAGGTATCATGCAAGAGATAATTGATGCACCTCCTACAGATGGCTTATGGGAAGATGGTAGAACTGATGAAGATCAATTGCAAGGTATGACTTATCCACAGATGGAAAGAGCGATGACGTTGGATGAACTTAATGCAATACCTGTAGGACCGGACGAGGAATTACTTAAAAAATATAGGGAAATCAGAAGTAAGAATTTACACAAGATGGAACCTATACCTGTATTCAAAATTAACAACTATAGCGAAGGCATGAATATAGAGTTCGATAACGAAAAAAGCTAATAAATAAACAAGTATGATAAGATATATTGGGACAGTCTTATTGATGTTAATCATCTTATGTGGACCTGCTTCAACAGGTTCCGATAACATTCCCACGCCACAGCAAGAGTTCAAATCACTAATTTCGAAATGCCACGCTTCATACTATGAAAAGAACACACACCACGAAGCTGACATTCCTTTAGCACTAGTTTTAGGTATAGCAATTCATGAGAGTGCTTGGGGTAAAAGTAGATTTGCAAAAGAAGGACACAACTACTTTGGGCTCAGAACAACAGCAACAGATAAGAAACATTACATGACACCAAAAGGTGCACCAGGTGTGAAAGTTGCAAGGTTTGAAGACAGATGTGGTAGTGTTCATTTCTTTATAACACTGATATCAACAGACGAAAGATATTCAGAACTGTACAACTTCATAAAGCAAAGTGGCGACTATGTCGACTATAAGAAGGCGTTAACTTTTATGGACGTCTATTATGAAGATCCAACTTGGCCCGCAAAGGTTTTAAATATTATTAGAGGTCTATAACGCTTTCAGTTTAAACATGAAAGCATCTTTCTTGCTAGAGAAACTTATGATGGCACGTTGATCGTTCCAGTGAGTGTTTGGCTCGTAATCATCATATCTGTCATCTGTGTTTTCGAAATGCCAACCCCATTTGTGATTACAGTTTTGTATACACCAATCAATTAAGTTACCCATTACTCCGTGTGCCTGCAGAGGTACTTTGTATCTGAAAGTTTTATTGTATCCACACGTCTTTGGAATTATACCGTTGTTCTCTAATCTACAGTCTTTGTAATCCCAATCATTATCTAAAGGGTCACGGTTCATTTTGGATTTATACACAATGGCATACTTGGAACAATTATGCAACTGGCCGTTTTTAGAATGTTAAATTCTGTGCTTGGTAAACTTGATTTATTTTGATTTGTTTTTGTACTAGTACAACTAGCAACAAATAAACATATTAAAATAATCATAAACTTATTTTTCATTTTTTGTTTCCTTGTCCATTTCATTGAATTCTTCTGTTATTTCTTTTTGTTGCTTTTCTTCTTCCTTAATTCTTTCGCACTCATGTGGTGCAAACATACAACCTAGTATGTCAGCAATAGATTGCATTCTACCTATTGATGGTTCGTTGCCTGCTGTTTTTATTTTATTTGTTTTATTTGCACAGCCGTTCAAACCTGCAAACAACAGGATAATGAACAAAATAAGAATTACATATCTTTCGGTGTTTGGATTCATATTAACTCGCTTCGCTAAATCTTATCACATTGAACTCTTTGTCTTTGAAGTTCCTTTCATGGAACCAGTCTCGGTAGTTCTTGTCTGTGAATATCTCCATGATCTCTGAATACCTTACATTGTCATCTAGTATCATCTTTTCTAGTGACTCATATTCGTAGGTGTCTACTTTTCTGCTCACCTCAAATGACTTGGCATTCTCAAACAGGGCTCTTATATTTCTTAGATGGTTACTCATATTAAATTAATTTCAGTAATATATAAATTTGGAGAGCAAGTATACCTATAGGAAGTATTGTTCTAATCAGTTCCATGGTATGGTTGTATTCATCTAGTTTTCTTTCCAACCAATTTCTTTTGTATTTTTTTCTAGCTCTTCTACCCATGTTACCCTTTTACATTTATCCCCATTGACCTTGCTTGTCCGGCCACTATCTTGACAGCCGCTTCAAGATCTATAGCATTCAAATCTTCCATTTTTTCTTTTGCTACTTCTTCGACCTGTTGTCTTGTCATTGTTGCCTTTATGACTCTGCCTGGTGACTGAGCACCTTTCTTTAACTTTAATTTCTCTTTGATCAAGAATGACGTTGGTGGTTTCTTGCATATGAAATCAAACGACTTATCCTTGTAAACTGTTATGACGACAGGTATAACTTTACCCATATCGCCTTTTGTCTTATCATTGAACTTCTTGCAGAAGTCCATTATGTTAACACCTTTTTGACCTAATGCCGGTCCAACTGGTGGAGCAGGATTTGCCTTGCCTGCCTCTATCTGTAATTTTATCAACCCTACTACTTCTTTAGCCATAAACTCCTTTATGCTGAATGTTTAGGCATCTTCTTCTCAACGAACCAAACGTGCTTTCTTATGACAGGATCATATTTTCTTACTCTCAATTTCATCATCCTCTTTTCACCTTTGGTTGGTTTACGAACGTAATACCTTGTACCAGTATCTTTTTTGTTATCCTCTGGTACTAACATCTTTAATTCGAATGTTTTTTTACTAGTTTTTTTTGCCATACGTATATACTACCTTATTTGGTTGAAAACGTCAACCAGATTTCAATCCATTATTTGTAAATGAACGGATCCTTCTTTTTGAGTTCTTTTATTTTTTTCTTGTATGCTAGATGCATCTTGAACTCATACCATAGATTTTTAATCCACTTAATCATTATTTTTTCCTAATTCTTCTTTATTGAGTAATCTAAAAAACTTACAAACTTCGATGGTTACTGGCTTGTTATCACCGTCCAACATAGTTTCCCAGAGTGGACTTTCATGTGCAGGTCTTCCACAATTTGCACAATATCCTCCGCCCTCTTTGATTCTCTCATTTCTCTGCAATTCTAATTTCATACTGTAACTCCTTTGTATAACGAAACGAGTTCAGGAAAAGTTTTTTCAAAACTTTCTGCTCTTACTAGGTCTGTTCTTTTTATATGCTTTTCAAACACTTTAAAACTTTCTTGTGTATTAGTATTCATCATGAAACTAATCACACTATCAAGATTTCTTTTTTTGTAGTTATATAGCTTTTCTCTTATTTTAATTTTAGCACTGTAAGGAATAGTACTTACATTGTAATATTTTGGTTCATGTAAATTATTCAAATAAACAGGAATACCGAAGTTAGAAGTCCAATCTAAAAACTCAGGCAAATAATATACATTGAATATATCTACAGTATGACAAATACGTAGATCAAATTTTGAAGAATTATATTCTTTAAACACACTCATATTTGATACAGCGTCTTGCCATTTTGCAGGATGTCTTTGATACTCAAAGTGTTTTTCTAATCCATCGATTGAGAAATGAACATCTACGTATTTGAAATGTGGCCATATATTTTTTAGTGCGTGTAAAGGAAGTTGTGTAGCATTTGTATTATAGTGTATACTAATATCTTTAGACTTGCCCATTCGGACAATTTTTTCTAGTAGATCAAAATGTTGAGCAATCATAAAAGGCTCTCCGCCCGTGAAATCCAGATGCTCTAAATCTGGTATCAAACTTTCAACTGTTTGCCAAAACGTTTCTGACTTTTCTGGCCAATCTAACTTATCGTAGTTTTGAATAATACCATCTATCTTGTCATATTTCTTTTGTTCTGCTATCCATCTTGAACTGTATTGTGGACTACAAATTCTACATTTGAGATTACATATGTTTCCTAGTTTTAAATCTAAATACCTTGGTTTCACATCACCAAAAATAACTTCTTCATTAATATGGTGCTGATACTTCTGATTGTCTCTTACTCTTTTTGATGGTTTACCAGACAGCTCTTCCATCCAACATCGGTGACACCCACGTGGCTGTGTACCTGACAAAAACCTTTGTTTTATTTCCTTTAATTCATCACTTTCTGTGATTTCTTCCATGGTGTTTTTTTGTATTAAATACTCTTGACCATTTGGGTCTTTTAGTGTATCTTTATACATACAGCAAGGTTTTACAGTTCCATTGGGTTGTACTTCCATAGCTGTCCAAGGTAGGATGCAAAAATTTTGAGGTAATTTATCTTTCATGTTTAAAACCGCTTTTATAGGATGTAGTTGGACACAAGGCCATAATCTACATTACACAAATACTTATCCGTTTATATTACACTCCATGATGGGTGAAAATCAAGTGATAAATGCAGGCCGTAGCGGAGCCAGTTGGATCAACTATCCACAAACAGTCAAGTACATACATCACAAATATGATCCAGATTATTATGTAATACAACATACTACTCCTGATAGAGGTATGCTGTTGTGGTGCTCCGACAAGAAAAAATACAGTGTCATAACAAGAGATCATGATGTGTATGACAACTATATTCAGTTGTGGGACAACTCACAGTGCTACTATCATCTCACAGTGGGTATGGCAGAGAAACTTGTATCAGGAAGTAATCCCGAGATAACAGATCATATGTTTAGTGAAATACAAAGAAAGAGTGGACTTAAAAAAGATGAAGTAGTAGAGAGAGCAAAATACTGGCTTAATCATGAAAGGCTACATCCATTGATGTTTGACAAGTACGAAGAGTCAATAGAATATTGTAATCTCTATGTAAACTCAATTGATAAGAAAGTTATAAATCTTTTTTGGTTGGACAACAGTTTTGTCATCAAAACAGACAATCAGATTATAGTTGAGAAAGAAATTGATTTTAAAAAGTACGTTGTTGACGATGGTTATCACTTCGAAAAAGAAGGAAATACTAAATTGGCCGAACTATTAAAAACAAGGTTTTTTCCTGGGTACTAACACCCCACCGCGATGCTTTAACCCCACTGTACGACCCTTAAAACGCTTCAATTTTTCATTAAATGATCAAGATTTATAATTTTTGAACATTTCTTTCCATTTTCAATATTATCTATCAATTCAGTAAGTATCTCAGAAAATGTTTCGTGTTGTTCTTCATTGAGATGATTGTAGTGTCCACGTAACTCAGTTTGTACAGTCATTAATGACCTATTTGAATCATAGACGTTAGGTCCTTTGAATTTAAATTTATCTACGTCAAGGTCTTTTCCGTAAACATATTTTTTCCAATTTGTACAATCAAAATTAATAAAAGTAACATCTTTATGTTTTTTATAAAATATGTTGTTCATATAGTTTTGACAAAAGAAAGCCTTGATATATTCCATTTCAGAATCCATGCCTTCATACTTAATTAGATCTTCTACAAGTTTTTGTACACGTCTTGTTTGAGAAACACCTTTACCAAACATATGTTGCTCTTTCCATTCTCTGTTATCAAATCGAACATCAATACCTTTAGGAGATTCTTTTGCATCAAACTTTTTCTTCCATCTCATGTATATTCTCATAGGGTCGGACCAAAACACAAGACAGTATTTTATTCTATCCCACGGCTCATAGTTCTGTAACATATCAAACTGTCTCCAGAAACTTGCACCCATTAACGAAAGATTTTCTACACGTAGATTACGAAAGTTTTTAAAAGTTCTTTCTAAGTAATTGCCATCGACAGGTGCTGAAAAACTATCACCTACAATTAATACTTTATTTCTCTTGTACATATTTTTCCAACTCTAATAATTCAGGAAAAACTGTTCTCCAGTTTTCATTTCTTAATTTGTCAAGTTTCTCGGTTGTCTTGAACCACTCTTTGATCTTGTGTGTATAGTCTGCTTCATCGAGAAATTTAACTAGCGAATCATAACGTTTGTCTTTATTTTTTGTATTTCTGTCCATCCATTCTTGTGCAGTATTATATTTTTCTCTCAGCCTGTCTTTCATTAGTTCTGGCAACATCTGTATTCTCAAATAGCCAGGCGTCAATAAAGGATTAATTAGACTACCTTGGTCCTTGATCCAACCTCGCTCGTACCAATCAATGTGAAAGTCTGGTACATGGAAACTATTAAACACATCAAGACAAGTTGCTAAAAAGAAATAGGCTCTTGGACAAACTTCAAACATTCTTTTACGATTCTCTTCTACTTGTTTCCAGCTCTGTCCTTTACGTAAGTATTCTCCACGAACACCTGCGGCATCTAGACTAGCACCAATTTCAACTTGTTCAAATTTATCCCACTCACGCATAACATCAATGTCCTTGTAAGTCATTTGCGAAAAGTTAGTATTGTATTTTAACTTTACGTGGAACATTTTCTTTTCTACAAGACGTTTTAATATTCTATAATGTTCTTCCATTATAAGAGGTTCACCGCCTGCAAAATATATTTCTTGTAAGCCTTCCATGTAAGGTTCAACTTTTTCCCAGAAAGTTTTTTCATCTTTGTAAGGTCTGATTATCTTTGGTTGTTCTGGCTTACTCCACATCTTAGAATGATCTTCATACCAGCTGGAACTTAAATCTGGTCCGCAAGTCCTACATTTAAAGTTACAAAGATTACTAAATCTAAAATCAATATATGGTAAATTTACTTTATCAACTGTTCCATCTTCTTTTGTTGATTCTACAACATCCCAATGATTGGCTAGGTGTTTGTTTGCCCATTGTCTTGTAGTAGAAATATTATTTCTTTCCATTTCCATACATCTTGTACATATCTTATTAGTCTTACCAGCTAGTAAATCTTTACGTAAATCTTTTTGATGTTCGCTGTTCCATGCCTTCTCTAATGACATATCTTTTAGATTGCCCATGGGCATATTACTAGGACTCATACAACAAGTTAGAACTCTACCGTCAGGCCACGTATGTAAATGTGTCCATGGTATCATACAGAATGTTTTAGACTTAAGAAGCGTCTCTTTGTCTATGTGCTTGTTTTTCATCTAATATTTGTTGCCAATTTGTTATCAACTTGTTTCTAAAAACGTTTTGATTGTGTGCTATTTTTTGAGTCATTTCTTTATCATTGTAGATTTGATTCCAGTCGTCTAGACTTAGATTTATTAATTTTTCAATTTCTGTAAGCATCGCTGGATATCTTTTTTCATAAGGTAAACTATCAAAAGAACTGTCATACAGTTCATCATAGGTCTCAAATCCCTGGCTCTTTAACCAACCTATCATGCCTCTGGTACCGTGCGGAACAAATATTTTACTAAACAAAATTGGCTTCCAAGTTTTTTCAGTTATAAAGATACTTGTATCACTAACTATACTTTCTTGAACTATATCAAATCCAGCATACCAATATTGTGGCGGTAACAGTTCTTGTGTGTTACCTTCTTCAATTTCTTTTGCATCAAAATCTAAATTAGCAGTCATACCTGCAAATATTTCAGGCCTTTCAAAGTCTTTCTGTTTCATAGTGCCGTATCTGTTCAGCCAACTATAAAAGCCATCTGCTTTGTATCCTTTGGCAAATAGATCTGTCAGTAAATCTGCTCTATGTTTTTTTGCCGCGGCATTCATGCAGATATATTTTCGTTGAATTCTGTTATGTGGCTTTGGTTGCTTTATTGATTTATCATTCATGTAAGAAATTGTTCTTTTTAGTAACGCCAATGGATGCGACACTGGTATTAAAAGATCCTTCTCACCAAACCACGTTTCTAAATTCATTTCTAGTCTAACGTCAGACATAATCAAAGCCATGTTATTATTTGGCCACTTTGGCAATATGTCATCTTTCAATCTAAAAAGAAAGATGTCTTTCTTTGTAAAATGTATCTCACCTTCCATCATACGTACCAAGCATGGCTGATGAGTTTCTACTTTATCTTGATTAGTTTTGACCCACCACTCCAAACGATTTAGTTCATTATGGATGTCGGCGTCAAAATCAAATATAACTTTTTCCATGATAGTTGTATTTACTTTGTTTCTTTTAGCTCTGCATCTGTGTATCTAGGCTTCCCGGATCGATCAAGAGATGCTGTGCCACCCTTTGCGGCACCTGGTGGACATTTTTCAATTTTCCCACCTTTTTCTAAAAACTCTTTCATCATTCTATCTCTTTCTTCTTGTGTAGATTTTGGATCTTCTTTTCTACCCGAGTAGTCTCTGTTTATTCCACTATATCTTGGCATTTATACCTTCCAGTTGTTTAGTTCTTGTTTTGTATCTTCCTCCTAGAAACTTTGTTTCAAAGAAAGCAGTTACTAGTTTTTTTGCACTTGCAAAACTTGTAAAATCAGCACCAAGGCACAAAACATTCATATCGTTGTGTTCTCTTGCTGTAATAACTTCTTTAACAGTTCTGCAAACTACGGCTCTAGTTTTTGGAAATCTGTTAGCGGCAATCGCCACACCGAATCCAGATCCACAAACTAATATTCCTCTTTCGTATATATCAAAATGATCAGAGAAATGCTTTACTACTTTTGGATAGTCTGCACGTTTATCAGTATGCACACCAGCGTCATACATGACTGCTATATTAAAACGAATACCTTCTCCGTTGTCAGGAGAGATCCACTCTTTAAGTTTGTCCTTTAATTCAAGGCCTCTGTGATCACAGCCCATTATTAGTTCGGTTGTTTTAGCCATTCCATAAACTCCGTTAAGTATTCTTCTTTGTTTAATTTTAAAAAATGTTGTTGGTTGTAAACTAAATTATCAAATATCTTGATATATTCTTTGTGTAAAATCTCTGTGTCAAATGCACATAGTCTACGAACACACTCCATTGCTTGATCCATTCTATCTGCAGAGTTTGATGCTCTATCATATTTTTCATCTATTAACATGAATCCATGAAATGTTCTGTATCCTGTGTCTTGCAAGTATTCTAACGTACCACGAGATCCAAATACCACAAAAGGATGAAGTTGCAATATTGGTTGATAAACTTTTTCAGTTAGGAACAACGGATCACCTGGAAAACTATCACACACCGTTTCATTAATAATACTGAAGTAACTGTCAAGATAGTGTTTCTTCTGCATACGTCTTTGATTTAAATCTTCACCTATTGTTTCGGCTGTCTCATCTAATACGATCGGTGTTTGCTTTAAGAAGACATCCATATCTTCTTCAACTGTTTCTAATACTGATTCTTCTTTGGTAAAATCATGTATGTTGGTTGGTACTCCGGGCGTAAAGTATCTATTTAAAAAACTAATATATCCTTGTTGGTGATATCCTTTTTTAAACAACTGACTGAGTACATATATCCTATGAGGTCTGGGATTTGCATTCCTACAAACAAATCTTTTTGATCTGTGCTCTTCAAAGTTAACTTCTGATTGATGTACTAGCTCATCATTAGGATTGATTTCAGTCATTCTATTTTTACTGAAATACATTCTGTTAGTTTCAATCCAGTAGTTTAATTCAAATATGTTTAAACCAAAAGTTTTTATTTTTGAATTTATTTTTTTCTTTTTACAGTAATGTTTAAAGTTTTCTTCAAATCTTAAGTCACCAAATACAATGTGTATTTTTTCTTCAGGTATACCTTTGTCACCCAACGTCCACAATAGATCATCAATGAATCTTGGCATAGATAAATGAAACCCTTCACTTGGAAACCAAATTAATACTTTAACATTTGGCTCCATACATATTGCTCTCATGTACTCTTCGTCGATATAATGAAATACGTTTTCGTAAAAAAAACTTAGATCAATCCATTCTGGTTGAATGTGAAACCAAAAATCTTGTGAACTTTTCTGTGCATGATCTAACGAACATATGTTCACTCCAATATTTGCATATTCGAGTAACTCTTCCAGGTATTGATATTTTACGTTACCCCAGTTCTTATAGAATTCTTTACTTCTCTTCCAGAAAGGAATACAGTTTGGAAGGCGGGCTCCCTCCTCGTCTTGTGATTGATAGAGAAGATTTATACTCTGCTTTGACATAATATTATTATACTATTTAAACCAATTTTTAACAACCTTTTCCGCAAAATGTTTATGACATTCTGTGGATGGATGTCCTACCATTGTTTTTTTACCATCTATTATTGCCCAACCTTGCGGTGGGTTGTTTATGTGATCTTCATGCAATGCACCTGTGTATCCATTATCAATACCCCATTCACATAAACCTGAATCTGTATCATGGAACCAAACATGATCCCAATCTATACTGCTGTACCAAAAAGCAAGTTCCTTGTTACTGAATATAATTTCTTTTCTTCTTTTTCCTAGTTCTTTCTGCCAGAAAAATATCTTATGTTTTACATTCTGCTGATAACATAATAGTTGAAAGTTTCTTATTGCAGACAGAGTTCTTAATATTTGATGTGTTTCATTATAGCAATATCTCATATAGTTTGTGATAGGTTTAGAAATTCTTGGGTCAATATCTTTAGCCCATTCAATATCGCCTGTGCTTTTTAACCAGGTATAGTTTTCAGTTTTTATCACAGCATCACTTTCGAAATCTATCAGCTCATCGCTGATTAATTCATAACGATCAATTCCTGATATTTGTAGCACAGCATAGTCAGGATCATTTTCTTGTATTGCACGTGATATATTTCTAATATTCATTTCATTGCCACCACCGCCTTCAGCAACATTAATCAAGTCATACTGATCTTTGAGATAGTTTGCCCAACTGTCTGGTGCGTGTGTAAAACTACAACCTGATGTAACTATTTTCATTTTTTAAATCTTTCTCTAAAAGGAATAGGCTCGCGATCAACGTACAAAACTTTTGGACATTGGTATTGTCTGTTTGTTCGTGCAAAGTCCTTTGTTCCATCTACACATTTGTAATAACACTTTAAATCTTCTCCTTCAAATTCTTTACTGGCTATCATACATTTAAGCATTCCCGCCATTGCTAGTTCTAATACCATTTTTAATTCCCTCTATGATTCTTTGTTTAGTTTCTTGTGCGTTTTTTATTAACGTATTGACATTGTGTTCACATTTCTTTTCAAACATTTTATAGTCAATATTTTTTGTTACAAAACTATTTAAACTATTAACAAATTTTTTCAGTCTTGTTTTAGGATCTTTTTCTATGTCATAGTTCTCGTCTAACAATCTATTAAAAGTAACGTAACCTTTGTCTTTTAATTTTTTTAAGAAAAAAGGAGTGGAAAGTATTGCAAACGGATGACGGTTGGCTATAGCTCTGTAAGTTTTTTCAGTAGGATGAAATTCTTGATTCTCGTCAAAGTGTGTTTCTGAGATCACACTAAAGTTTGTATTTTGATATATTATTGAGTCATATGGGTAACCCAAGTAGTGGTTATCTTCTGTTTGTATATCATCAAGAGGCTCTCCACCATCTACACCAAACATACTCCACGCCAATCTACCTGCTGTATTATCATTTCTCAGTAACTCGTCGAGTAGAGGCTTTCTATTATTTTTATTGGCTTTGCCTCCAAGCAGTAATAATCTTGCTGTGCCAAAATTCCTTTGAACAACTTCACATTCTTTCTTAACAAATAGCCTGTGGTAACAATCCAGCTCAAAGTTATCTATAATAATATTGTTTCTACCTGGTGCAATTTTCTCAAAACTACTAATAGAAAATATTATTATTTTTTGTTCAGGTTTCAAACTTTTAAATTGTGTTTGTAAGTATTCATCGTGTTCATATGGGTGCTCTCTTACGTAGGAATATATAATTGATTTTGCTATTCCTTCGAACACTGGTTCGTTGTGTGAACAAGCCACTGCAACATAATCACACTCGTCTTCGCTGTTGACATACTCCACATCTATAAAACGATCAACTGATTCAAGATCGTAGTAATGTTTTTTATGTCTATAAATTTTTATCATAAGTTATTTCTTAAACCATTTTTTTACACGGTCCATAACTTTTTCCCATTGTTCTAACTCTATGTCATATTCGAAGTTTTGTGACGTCTCATTAACCTGTAGTTCTTTTGCTCCATTTTTTAAATGAAAATTTCTAGCCATGTCAGTTAGCGGGGACAGTGTTACTAGTCTGTTTAGATGATTTGACTTCTTTACCATCTTATATACTTCGTTAACTATTGCTCTGCCTCCACCCTTTTTCCTGGCCCAAACTGTATAGGCAATAGCAATATCACCTTGCATTCCGGCTCTATGTACGGCTTGTAATTTTGCGTCTTGACTGAATATATCTAACTCATTCACGTCTTTTGGAACCTCATTAGTAAAAGCAAAACACATGACAGCAACAACTTCACCTTGCTCATCTTTTAAACCATATATTTTTCTTCCATGGCTTTTTCTAAATTTTAGATCCAATTCGGGTCTGACCGGGTCTTCTGATACATCGATCTCTTCAAGTTCTTCTAGAATATATTTTTGTTTCTTATCCAATTTCATCACCTGTTATCCATGGTTCAATCACAGAAATACAGAATAGGTATTGATATTCCGACAACGGATGCCCGCCAGGCAATTCATTGTCGCCTTTGTCTATACACCATTCTTTGAGTCCTGCTTTCTTATTATACAACCACCAAAAGTCCTTGTCTATCATTTTTTCAAGATGTCTTGCCATTGGGTAATCAGTATGGAATAAGTCATGGTCCCATGCTTTAAAGTTTAATAGTTCTATGTCGTGATTAGCACAATATTCTTGTACAAGAAGTATTGACTCTAGTGTTTTCATCATTTGATTTTCTCGAGTATGGAAATTCTTTATGTAACCTTTTACTAGATCGTTGACTATTTCACTATCAGTGTTCCATGTGTCATACCCACCACCTGGTTTTATAAAACTACCATGTGTACTACAATGCCACTCGCCTGTTAATATTTGATTTGTAAATCCAGCGTGTGTTTTCATTTTGTCGTGTATTTGCATATACAAAGGATGTTCTTGGTTCACGTATAGGCTAAATCTGTTTGGATCACTCCAACCAACGGCAACGTGTGTAGGTTCATATTTTTCAATACCCTTCATTACGTTACGTGCAATTAATTCGTTGTCACTCGCCATCTCTGCGACAATACGTGTACTCGCCTTCCAATCCTTAACATGGGTAGGCCATGCTTCGTTTGGTGACGTTAGGTGTGCTGTAAAACTATCTCCACCTGCTAGTAATATTGGTATATCTTCCATTACCATCTCCAAGGCAACATACTAAGGCCTATTAAGTTCAATAAAAATTCTGCCACAACAACAAATACTAGACCTCCTACTATTTGCCATGCCCACCATTTCCAACCTGTAAGGCTACGCGACCATTGTGCAAGTTTACTGTTATGTGCTTTATCATATGCACCGGTTTTATTACCAATTTTTTCTGCCCAGTAATTACCATCTAATATATTTTTTAACATTATTAATGGCCATAGTATAATTTTAAGTATTTTCATATCAAACCTCATACGGCTCAATTTCGAGAGCCCTTTGTCTATTGTAAATTAATTTATCTTTCACTGCCTTAAACTTTTCTTTTACCTCTTTTATTGGTGTCATACAGAATCTATAGATTGCATGCTCGACACTGTTGTTGTAATTGAATATCTCATCATATAATTTAAATCCATTGTCTAAAAGTACATCGTAGTATTCTTA